>VOFF01000471.1_pt1 | contig 262000 bp, 250 predicted proteins | sample 5384061 | NCBI WGS metagenome assembly VOFF01 (sample SAMN12384725, study PRJNA508395) | human gut metagenome | isolation source: healthy gut E | host: Homo sapiens | reverse complement strand
ATTATTCTATATTTGTATATATCAAAAAGCAATATTTCGCTTTGTAAATCCACCCGCCCACTTTTCAATAGTTCAATCATATCATCACTCAAGCGCAGGTCTGCAAGATCGGGTCGTAACTGCCTAAAGCAGATTTGGAAAGATGAGTTTCCTCCGCAAGCTGTTCCAGCGTCAGCCCTCGTTCCACACGCAGGTCTTTCAATCGTTCCTGTATGGATAGTTCCATGCTCCCCCTCCTTGTCTGCTTGATAGTCAAAAATATTTTTAATTTTCTCGCAGATAATTCACTAACTCTTTTTCTAACAATTCATACATGGTATTCCGCAAAAATTTTACTTTGTCTTGCTCATGGGCATAGTACCAGACAGTTTCTTCGCCGGGGCGAAGTAGGAGTAAATCTCCGTCAGCCTCTTTCCAAAATTCGCCTAGTACACAATAATGCTCCTCGTGAATAGTTAGATTAAAGAGCTGGGATAAGCTGATACTCAAACCTGTAGATACATTAACTCCCTCAGTTATGAGAAAAAATTCCCGAACTTGTGTTGGGAGAATAAATCCTATTTTCTTTTCTATCTCTACAATCTTCTCCACAGTTGCAGCAGATTTTATTTCATCAGAGGAGTCCAAGACTTTTGCCAACATTTTTGAGAACTTAGGGTATTGAGTAAACCATTCGGGGTGCTGTGCCTTGAATTTCTTTTGCTTTTCCCGTTGTACTCGTTTCTGTTCCTTACAGTAAGCGTCCAATTCCTCCAGATACCGTTCTTGATAGAGATTGCTAATTTCAAACGCTATTCCGTTCTTCTCCAGAATAGTGATGGCTCCCTTTTGGCTACCAAATACTGGTACCCAAGAAAATCCATGCGACCGGGGTTTTAACTTCAAAAACTCGCCGTGGTTCAATAGTTTTTCCACTTCGGATTCGTGTTCGTTCCACCAACCCCACCAACTCTCAGGATTTTCCCTGCCCTCTACTAAATTTAAGCACTTTGAAAATAACTCCAACTTATCCATCTCTATCACCTCGCATTATTCTTTTTCTATTCTACCACAATTCCGAGAGCGTGGAAATAGCGAGTTTTCCGAGGTGATTTCCTACCTTATGGATATACGGCACAGGCGGTCGAAAAAGTGTAGACTTGTGGTAGTTCATCGATGAGCTGCACCTTGAAAAATGAATGACCGTCCGAAAAGGAATACCCCGGCTGGGGAAGCACCGCAAGGAGTCGGACTTCGGGACAAAATGTCCCGAAGTTGCGAGGAGCGTGCCAACGCCGGAACACGCCGCAGGAATGAGGCAGGAAGCCTTTTCGGAGAGAACGGCTAAGGAAAAATGGAGGGAACACATGAGAGAGAACCCATATAAACGACTGCCGCCCATAGAGCGCAAGCCGGACGGTTCCCTTTACCGTATGACACCGGCACAGAGGAAACAGGCAAACGCCTTAATCCGCCGGGAGTGCTGCAACTATGAGGACGGGAACTGTATGCCCCTTGACGATGGGGACACCCACACCTGCCCCCAGACCATTTCTTTCTCGGTCTGCTGTAAGTGGTTCCGCTGGTCGGTTTTGCCGCAAGTCGGAACGCTGGAAGCGAAGATTTTCCGGGATAAGGAGCTAAAACGCTGTGCGGTCTGCGGCAGAGTGTTCGTCCCTAAATCCAACCGGGCGAAATACTGTCCCGGCTGCGCCGCCAGAGTTCACAGGCGGCAGAAAACAGAAAGTGAACGGAAAAGGAGGTCTTGTGTGGACAGTTAGGGGCTGAAAAGTCCTTGATTTTCAAGGCTTTGCAAGCACAGAACAGGGGCAGGCAATAGAAACTACCGTCTGCCCCCGGAAACAGGCTTCTAACCGTCCACAAAACACGATATGACAAACACCATTTATATCCATCAGCCGGAAAAGGCGGTCAGCTTTACCCGGCTTCCGAATTTCCTTTTTGAAGCCCCCACATTCACACCTGTCCAACGAGGCAAAGGTGCTGTACGCCTTTATCCTGCGCCGGACAGAGTTATCCCGCAAGAACGGCTGGGCGGACGAGTACGGGCGGATTTACCTGTACTATCCCATCTACGAGGTAGTGGAGCTGCTCCGCTGCGGGCGGCAGAAAGCCGTCAATACCCTACGGGAATTGCAGTATGCGGGGCTGGTGGAGATCCAGAAGCAGGGCTGTGGAAAACCCAACCGCATTTTCCCAAAATCCTATGAAGCGGTTTCAAACACCGACTTCAAGAAGTCCGGTTGTGGAACGCCGGAGGACTGAAAACCATACCCATGAAGTATGGAAATCACTCCCCGGAAGTACGGAAACCGGACGGTATATAGAAATACAAAGATAAAAATATTGATTTATATTCTATCCATTCCCTTCCTATCCGAGATATTTTCTGCGGGATTTTCCTGTGAAAAAAATCCCGGAAGGGAAAGGAACGGGGAAAGGAGTTTATGGCACAACACGCAATTTTGCGGTTTGAGAAGCACAAGGGCAACCCGGCAAGACCGCTGGAAGCCCATCACGAACGGCAGAAAGAGCAGTATGCCAGCAATCCCGACATTGACACCAGCCGGAGCAAATACAACTTCCATATCGTCAAGCCGGAGGGACGCTACTACCACTTCATTCAGAGCCGGATTGAACAGGCGGGGTGCCGGACCCGCAAGGACAGCACACGGTTTGTCGATACGCTGGTAACCGCCAGCCCGGAGTTTTTCAAGGGTAAGTCCCCAAAGGAGGAACAGGAATTTTTCCAGAGGGCGGCGGACTTCCTCATTGACCGGGTAGGGCGGGAAAATATCGTGTCGGCGGTGGTACACATGGACGAGAAAACGCCCCACCTCCACTTAACTTTTGTTCCGCTGACAGAGGACAACCGCCTGTGTGCAAAGGAGATTATAGGGAACAGAGCCAACCTCACAAAGTGGCAGGACGATTTTCACGCCTACATGGTGGAGAAGTACCCAGCTTTGGAGCGAGGGGAGAGTGCCAGCAAGACAGGCAGGAAGCATATCCCCACCCGTCTGTTCAAGCAGGCGGTCAATCTCTCCAAACAGGCAAGAGCCATTGAAGCCACGCTGGGCGATATTACCCCGTTCAACGCCGGAAAGAAAAAAGAGGAAGCCCTCTCCATGCTGAAAAAGTGGTTCCCGCAGATGGAGAATTTCTCCGGGCAACTGAAAAAATACAAGGTCACAATCAATGACCTGTTAGCGGAAAACGAAAAGCTGGAAGCAAGGGCAAAAGCCAGTGAAAAAGGCAAGATGAAAGATACGATGGAAAGGGCAAAGCTGGAAAGCGAGCTGCACGACATTCAGCGTCTGGTTGACCGTATCCCGCCGGATATACTGGCGGAACTGAAACGGCAGAAGCGGCAGCATGGAAAGGAAAGGTGATTTTATAAGCAGATTTTTACGCCGTCCCTGTGCGGCATTGTACCTTGAAAATTGAATACAGGAGGTTCTATGGAGCATATCAGATACAAAAAAGAAGAAACAGAAGTCGTGACTTTTCAGGGAAAGGAAATCACGCTGGAAAATCTCTCCCCGGTGTTCACGCCGGATCAGGAAGCGGCAAAACGCCGGGAGCTGGAGCAGCAGCTTTATGAGGTGTTCCGCAAATATGCCGATAAGCGGCAGAAAGAGGAAGCCGGGGCGTAAGGTTTTCCGAAGCCATCGTTGATTTACGGGGCTGCTGGCGGTATAATAAAACTGTCAGCAGCTCCGTTTCTTTTTGAAGAAAAGGAGCGACAATATGAACAACAGAATAGACGCAATCTATGCAAGACAATCGGTAGACAAAAAGGACAGCATTTCCATTGAAAGCCAGATTGAATTTTGCAAATACGAGTTGAAAGGCGGTAACTGCAAGGAATACACAGACAAAGGGTACAGCGGCAAGAACACAGACCGTCCAAAGTTTCAAGAACTGGTGCGGGACATCAAGCGGGGCTTAATTGCAAAGGTCGTGGTTTACAAGCTCGACCGTATCAGCCGTTCCATTCTGGACTTTGCCAATATGATGGAGCTGTTCCAGCAGTACAATGTGGAGTTTGTGTCCTCTACGGAGAAGTTTGACACCTCCACGCCGATGGGGCGGGCGATGCTGAATATCTGTATCGTGTTCGCCCAGCTTGAACGGGAAACGATACAGAAGCGGGTGACGGACGCTTACTATTCCCGCAGCCAGCGAGGCTTCAAGATGGGCGGGAAAGCCCCTTACGGCTTCCATACAGAGCCGATCAAGATGGACGGTATCAACACAAAGAAGCTGGTGGTAAACCCGGACGAAGCGGCAAATATCCGGCTGATGTTTGAGATGTACGCCCAGCCCACAACCTCCTACGGGGACATTACCCGGTACTTTGCCGAACAGGGAATTTTATTCAACGGCAAGGAACTAATACGCCCCACGCTGGCGCAGATGTTACGCAATCCTGTCTATGTGCAGGCAGACCTTGATGTGTACGAATTTTTCAAAAGTCAAGGGACAATCATTGTCAATGACGCTGCCGATTTTACCGGCATGAATGGCTGCTATCTGTATCAAGGGCGGGATGTGAAGCCCAGCAAAAAGAACGACTTGAAAGACCAAATGCTGGTGCTGGCTCCCCATGAGGGCATTGTCCCCTCCGACATCTGGCTGACCTGCCGCAAGAAGCTGATGAACAACATGAAAATCCAGTCTGCCCGGAAAGCCACCCATACATGGCTGGCGGGAAAAATCAAGTGCGGGAACTGCGGGTATGCCCTTATGAGCATTAACAATCCTGTGGGAAAGCAATATCTCCGCTGCACAAAGCGGCTGGACAATAAAAGCTGTGCCGGGTGCGGGAAAATCATCACTTCGGAACTGGAAGCGGTTGTTTATCAGCAGATGGTAAAGAAACTGGCAAGCTACAAGACGCTGACAGGCAGAAAGAAAGCGGCAAAGGCAAACCCGAAAATTGCCGCCCTGCAAGTGGAACTTGCCCATGTGGACAGCGAGATTGAAAAGCTGGTGGACAGTCTGACGGGTGCAAACAATGTCCTGCTCTCCTATGTGAATGTGAAGATAGCGGAACTGGACGGGCGCAAGCAGGAGCTTCTGGCGAGGATAGCGGAGTTGACGGTGGAAGCCATCAGCCCGGAACAGGTCAGCCAGATTTCCGGCTACCTCGACACATGGGAGAATGTATCCTTTGATGACAAGCGGCGGGTGGTGGATTTGATGATTACCACCATAGCCGCCACAAGCGACAGCTTGAACATCACATGGAAAATCTGACGGGCGGAACCCCTCCCGTCAGATACCTACCCTGTGTAGTCCCTTGTAAACTGTACTTTTTAGGATACCAAATAAATTGTTTTCTCATTTGCTTTTCTGCTTGAAACTCTAAAGATTTTATATCAATAGAATTAGTTCTACTTTTCCACATAACACTATTTCCAATAAAATCATGTGGTGCACAGATAAATGACTTGAAGTATCAAGGCTTAATACATTAATATTGTAAGAAAAATACGGATATTTATTGCACAAATAATCAATAAATTTAAATGTCTCGTTTCTTTCTCTTTGGGATTCCGTAGGAAAACCAATTATTATAGGAAAATGAACATAAATTTTCAAATTATTAAAAGTTTTGACAATTTTCTCAGCCAATTCAGTATATGTTTTTAAATCATTTGTTTTATTCATTAAAGTTAACACTCTGTAAGATGCACTTTCAAATCCAAATAAGATATGTTTTAAACCACAGACTGACAGTTTTTCAGGAAGACCGTTTGATAAAATTTCTTTTTCAATACGAGTACGTACATGCCAAGAAAAACGCAATTTTTCTTTAACTAATACATCGCAAAGCTTTTCTAACGTTTTAGCTGGAATGGCCTCATCTATAGACCAAAATTTATTTATACCATGTTTATACAGAGTTTTGAGTTGATTAATAGAATAATCTAAATCCCAACAGTTGTTATTATTTAAATATTTTTTGTTAATTGCACAAAAACTACACTTATTCCAATAACACTTATTATTAGGGAAAAGCTTTAAATTTATTACTTTATTCATAGATATTTCTTCTTGAGATACTGTAATATCTTCGGGAAAGATTATGCTGCTATTGGTACAAATTATTGATTTTCCTTTATCAGGGCTATAAATAATGTTATCGACTTTACTTAAATCTAAATTTTCTAATATGTGCTTTTTTAGTTCATTATATGTTTTTTGGCTATCGTTTAAAACAATACAATCAAACACTGAAAATAATGCATGGTTATGCTTCAATGTTGGAATTATCTTGGAAAAAGAAAAAAACTCACTATTGCTATCAATTGATACAATAAAAACATTAGGATGTTTTTCTCTAATCATCCTAGCAAGACAAAATCCAGAAATGTTTAGACGTCCTTTTATCCATAAAATTTTTATATCATCATAATGAATTTTGGGTATGATTTTATCATTTATAAACGAATAGTATGGATTAGTATATTTAAGAATACTTTTCTTTTTTAGTTGTTCTGATGAGAACTGATCATGTTTATATCCTTCATAAATAGTTAATTCAAATGGATATGAATATAAATATGTATGCATATGACATACCATTTGAAGAGTTTCTAGATATTGAAAACAAGTTTTACTATCCAAATTTTGAAATTTTATATTGTTTATTGCATTTATAAATGATCTCATAAAGGCTGATGGATTACTTTTTATAGCTTGCAATTTTGTGGAATATATACTATCTAAATGGCATAATCTATCAATCATATTTTTAACATTACTAATCTCAAATAACTCTGACCAGAAAATAGCATTTACATTAATAAAACCATTATTTTCATAATTCTGGTATGAGTATTCTTCTAAATTATACAATTGATTATATAACCCACCAATTTGGTTAATAATTAACTCATTGTACATAATTTCTTCTCCCAAATTCCAAGATTTGAAAATTATTAGTTATCGGCATATAGATAATTAGAAGTTATCCTTTATTCATTATTTTCAGATAAGGTCAATAATACATTTCTGTTAACAAAATACGCTACGCATCTTACATTCAACTGGTGTATGTCTATGTAGTACTTAATCTCATTCTAAGAAAAAAGTATTAAGCCTTAACTAAATCTATATTTCGGGTACATAATATAAAAATATTTATAATCACCCTTTATGGTGTCAATTATAGCATAATTTGACAAATATTTAAATAACTTTTACGCAAATCAGTTATAAAATTTCACACGGTGTTTTTATGCATTTTGTCTAATACAATTTTGTTTATTGCTTAACAAATAAAATTTTTAGACAAAATAAATATGAATATTTGAATAGACTTTCTTTGTTTTCTATTGCATAATAAATTTATTAAAAACAAGGAGCTATATGCGATGGAAATAAAAAATGTACAAGCAAATAATCTAACAACTGATTATCTAAACTTCTGTATTTCAAGGAAAAATCTCGATCAGAAAACGATAAAATCATACACTATTGATTTAAGGCAATATTTTGAATTCACTATGGAATCTGCTATTGAATGGACAAACAAAAAATCCATTGAGCAATATATAAATTTACTGCACTGTAAGTACAAACCTAAGAGTGTTAAGCGTAAAATTGCTTCGCTAAAAGCATTTTTTCACTATCTTGAAATTGAGGAACTTATTGATATTAACCCTTTTCATAAGATACAAATCAAGTATAAAGAACCCTTTATTCTCCCAAAAACTATTCCCATAAATAATATTGAGCAAATTATTAGGTTTGCTTATCTACAACTTACCAAAGCGAAAACTGAGTATGCTAAAAAAGTTGCTCTGCGGAATGCACTCATACTTGAGTTACTGTTTGCCACCGGAATGAGGATTTCAGAATTATGCACACTCACGACTGAACAAATTGATTTTAATGATTACATAATCAAAATTTACGGAAAGGGCTCAAAAAAGAACGCCTGATTCAAATCTGCAATCAAAATGTTCAGGAGTTGCTCAAAAAGTATAATCAATCATAAATTTGAAATAGCAAACAACGAATTTTTTCTTTATAAATAGACTCGGCAACCGTCTATCTGAACAGTCTGTTCGTAATATGATTACCAACTATGCAATCGGTGCGGAAGTGCCGCTGCACATTACTCCGCATATGTTTCGTCACTCTTTTGCAACTCTACTGCTTGAAGAAGATGTTGACATACGCTATATTCAACAAATGCTCGGTCACAGTTCCATTACAACAACGCAGATTTACACGCATACGAGTATCAACAAACAGAAAAACATCCTTTCTGCCAAACATCCGAGAAACAAACTTGAAATCGGGATATAATAAAAAAAGCCTTGCGAGCGTTTTAACTCACAAGGCGATCAGAACACTTTATTCATTTTTATCAAAATCATTTTCTATTACATCGGAAATAAGATTTGAAAAATCAACAGCATTTTTTGAAGTAATAACAGGTTTTCCTTTTTAAGTCCTTTGAGATTTTTGTACTGGCGGGTTGTCATTCCTGACCACGCTTTTGTGATTTCATCAGTCAGAATTGCATATTCTACACCCTGCTTTACACCACGAGAATCCCATTCATCAGTAAGCTCTTTTCTTACCTGTATAGCTTGAAGTCTTTGATTTATCCACTCCCTGCTATACCCTTTTTTCAGATAAGTTTCAAGGGCTCTCTCTATGGTAAGTTCAGGGTCTATGGTTTCATCAATTCTCTCTCTACCTACTTCTGCAAGCCACATTTTGAAAGGTTCTGCTTTTGGCGACGGGATTGACTGTATTAATCTTAAAAGCTGTTCTGTATTTGCAACATCTGTTTTGTAATTTTTACCATCCTTAGGAGATTGCATTTTCAGTTGTACGATATTTTCGTACAACTGGTTTGCTCCTTCAGCTTTAAGCTTTCGCTTAAGATCGCTCCAGTAACGACGAGGTTCGTTACTGTCAGTCAGAACTGAAATTACATCAACTATAGAAAAATACCATTCTTCTTCCGACTCATTCCACGCAGTACGAATCTTTTTATCTTCAAAAATTTGTATCTTATTTTCTTCGCTCATATATATTCACCCACTTCTAAGCTGAAAATATTATAGCAGAATAAATTTGTAAATTCAATCTATAAGTCTTTATAGAGATAAGAATTGTTCATAATTAAGGTCGAATATAATCTCTAATTCATAACCTCGTGATACTTTCACTTCTCTTATGAGCTGACAGGCTATCATTTTCTTCTGCTCCATTGTTGAATTGTCAAATTCGTCTGCCCAAGTTCTGAATTGTGAATAATAAAAATCAAGCTTACCCATCGCATTTTGCTGATTGGCAAGCTTGAACTTTATATCATTTAATTCAATTTCCTTTTTATGGAGCAAATCGTTTGTATTGTCAATAGAAGTGGACAGTATATCGGGAGTGAAGCGACTTTCGCCGAGTAAAGAGCGTCCTATTTCGGCGGACAATTCAACCACCTGTCTTTTAAGCTTTTTAATTTCTTTTCAAGCTTTGTCTGTTTTCTCCTATACTCCGATATTTCGGATTTGTAGCGTTTTTCCAGTGCTATATCTTTTGGTGTTGATTTTATTTTGGCGAGATAATCTCTTAATGTTGCAAGCACAGCACCGTCAATTCTGTGTGCTACATAAGCCGACTGTCCGTCACATGCACCTCTTTTCATTGTTTTATCGGTACATATATACCGCTGTCTACGAACTCTGTACTGACTTCCGTCTGCCCTGTCGTATCTGTCAATATAGCTTGTTGATACCATTTTCTGACCGCAGTGGGCACAATATATATTTCCGGACAGCAATGTACTGCCTTTGGTAGTCCTTGCAATTTGTTTCTTCTCTTCATTTTTGTTAGAACGCTGACTTAATATAAATTGTGCTTGTTCATATACATTTTCATCAATGATGTGAAGTCTTTCGATATACGGTGATTCAACACCTCCTGATACAAGATAACCGCAGTACAGCCTGTTCTTTAGAATACGATTAACCGTATTACATTGAAACTTGCTGTTATTATGGGTTCTGATTCCGTGACTGTTCAGATAGTCAGCCATGCGATATGAGCCGTAACCCTCTTTAACTGTCATCTCAAATATCTTCTTGACTATCGGAGCTTCATCATCGTCAACGACTATGTCCATAAGCTCTTTTCCCTTTTTATTGATTTCACCGCTTTTGATAAGTTTGTAGCCGAATGGTGCAACACCTCCGGTAAATTTGCCGTCTAACGTCATTTGGTTAAGGCGAGTTTTAACACGTGCTGACGTTTTCTGACTCTCACCGTTGGCTTGCCAAAATCGTATGTAATTCATAAGCTTGTCCACATGATTATCCATACGCTGTTCGCCCTCATTAACGCTCCACACCTCTATGCCGTGTTTGATGAACCATTCGACGACAAACGGGGTTTCGTCATCAATTCTGCCTATTCTGTCAAACATAAAGACAAGGAGTACATCGAATTCTTTCTTTTCTGCGGCGGCTTTCAAATCCTGAATAGCATCTCGGTCGCTTGCCGAAACCTTGAATCCCGACACACCTTTTTCCTGAAACTCTTTCAGAATGGTCCAGCCGTTGCGTTCTGCAAATTCTCTGCACGAGGTTTTCTGCATTGGAATATCATCTTTATCAACCTGACATTTAGTTGATACTCTGTACAAGCAATATACTCTTTTCATTTTATCACCCTTTCATACGATTTTTGCAAACCAACAATACTACATAATTCCTATAATATCCAGCAAATCTGAAAAACAACTTAAAGAAATTCAGCATCCAATCTGAGCTTTCATTCTGTTCTCAAATGTATCCAAAAGATTTTCAAGAACATTTCTTTCAACATGGTTATTTCTGTTTTTAGAAAAGTAGATTGTGACCTTACAGTCGTTTATAACAGATTCTATTCTGTGTTCTGAATCAATGTTATTTTTATTTATATAGTTTTCGTTCAAATTATCACCTGTTCCTTATTTTTTGCTTTTGTCATTTATATGATCTTTCATCTGCTCATCAGCTTTTGCCGCTGCATTGAACAAGCACATAAAAACTACACCTATAAAAACACCGACAAAAAGGTCAATAATAAATCCTAACATTTTAACACCTTCTTTCAGTAATTTTCTTCTCTTTGGACGTTTGTCCATTTAATTTTCCTCCAATCAATCTGAATCTTTTAGTAATTCAGGTTATTTGGAGGACCTCTGTTTCTATATTTCATCATGCCCTTCCATTTTCATGTAAAAAGGGCATAAAAATACCGACAAGTATAGAAAGCTATTACTTGTCGGTATTCTATCACACGCTATTAAATGTCTTTATCCTTCTTGCTATCACAAAATTCATTAATTATATAGTTATTAACATAAAACTTGCTTTTGACCCCTATTTCTTTTCTTATATTACGGAAGCACTTCTCAGTTTTCACTCGTATATTATCATAAGCAGTTACAGAATTTGAACATTCCTGACAAACTTCAACAATATCCCAAATTAAACTTATCGAAATTGTATTTGCAAGTTCAGAATAATTGTCTTTCAAAAAATCTTTTAAAGGATTTACAACATTTAAGGATTTTTCAGCTTTAATGTTACTGTTTGTATTCTCTTTATAAATAGAACTTTCATTTACTAATAATTCAACTAATATATTGCTAAGCTTTGCATATAAAGCTTTATTTTCCTCAAAAAGCGTTTTTTCTTAGCTCATCCTCTGTTTTTCGTTTATCAGTTATATAATTAATAAATATTGGGACAACAACTACGGAAAGAATTCCACCTACTATTGATGCAATCCAAACTCTAACATCCTCAGGGCTTTGCCAAAATACAATTGCTGTCGGCACAATAATCATAAGTAAGGCTAATACAATCATAGCTATGTAACTCAATATCAATACTTCATTAAATAAACTGAAAATAATATTAAAAATTTTCCTTAGTTTAGAATTTTTACTTTTTATCTTATTTATTCGGTTAATCATACTTATATTTTCCAATACTATAATTTTAAATTCACTTTATTTTTTAGTTTTAATTCTATAGTCTAACAAAAAGTAACATATAACAAAATTCCAGCTAATCAAAAATATTATTGTCAGCCACAGTGACGCTGTAAATGTTCTTGAGAACAGATTTACAAGCATTTGATTTCCTGTTAGGCTTTGTGAGTTTAGTGTTTGTGCATTATCGACAAGCACATTCAGGTAATTTGAAATGTCGAAAATGTTATCATTCGGTATATATTTTGAGGGGATAAAAATGCTGAAATCACAAATATTAAATATAATCAAAAGCACGGCAGGTATTCCTGCAAAAACAAGCACAAGTGCAACATATTTTAGCGGAATATTTTTTAGCGATTTCAGAAAGTAGTTTAATTTGAGATTTTCTTTTATCTCCTCAAAAAATTTTCTACTGAACCTATACCACAACTTCAATGCAATAATGCTAAATCCGATAAATATTGCAATATATAAAATATGTTCAAATGACGAGAGCGTTTGATTTTTCTCATTCAGATTAACCGAATAATACTGCGGCAAATCCATTTGCTCAACAATTGCTCCCGTATATACCGAGTTATCGTAAACAATCATATCAACCGTTCTGTCACCATAATTTTCGGATGTTGTATATGGAACATACACTCTCTGTTTGTCATCAGCAGAAAACTTATTTATTAAGCTTTCGTTTTCGCATATCACACCGCAAATTGTATATTGATTTCCGTCAATGCAAATCTTTTTACCGACTGCATCTGTTGTAAAAAACAGTTTGAGAGCAAGAGAACTTCCAATTATTGCAACCTTATCTCTGTTATCTATGTTTTTGGACGAAATATTTTCGCCGTTAATTTCGGTCTTATAATCCGAAAACCAGTTTTCATTCACAAGTACCGTAGTTACGGTTTCTTCCTTAACTTTTGTTTCTTTACCCTCGGAACAAAAAGCTATGCCTTTGTCAGTAATCCGTTCAAACAGCTTTTTAAGTTCAGAAACCGTTTTGGGAGCAGTTTCGGAATTTTTATCATAAGTTAATTGAGTAACATCAGGTAATTGCCCTTTTGCATTTTCAATAATTATAATATTCGCAATAAAAACGCTCACAGTCAGCAACAGCAGTAACAGAAACGAAACAATTTTTCTTTTGCTCACACTGTTTCCTCCTCAATATAAACACTTGAACCGTTTTCTATACTCTTGGTTGTTTTATATACAACTTGACTGTCGCCAAAAAGTGAGTCCGATGTCACCTCGCAATACAGCTCGTCACTGTTACATATATCCACCGAAACCTCTTCAACTGTTGCATCACCGTTTTCGATTTTATTTATAACAAATACTATTCCCGTATTGCCTGCCCCATCCACCGATGAAACAGGCAAAAGATAATGTGTTTTCATATCATTTGAACCTGCGGTATCGTCAATTACACCTGTTTGAACCGAAACCACTTTGACCTTTGGAAGAAGCATATTATTGATTGTTTTTGAAAAATACGTAAGTAATGCAATCACAATAAAAAATACAATTGAAAATTTCAACACTACGCTCTTTAGCTTATCTTTTTTCATAAAAGCCTCTCTCCTATCCCTTATCAGTTCCGACAAACGGCGAATCAATATCCCTGTGTCCGTAAAGATAAATAAGCAATGCAGGAATCATAAATATAACTCCGCAGGCAAATATTATGCCGTAATCCGAACTTCCGACATCAGTAAGCGTTACGGAAAGCGGATACATACCCTCATTATCAAAATAAATCAGCGGTTGTTCAACTACATTCCAATTATCAATAAAGCAGAGCAACGCAAGTGTTATGAGTCCGCCCTTAATCTGAGGAAGAATAATATTAGTAAATATCTTCAAATATGACGCACCGTCAACTCTTGCCGCCTCAATTGCGGAATCGGGAATGTATTTTATACTTTGCCTCAAAAGACAAATTCCGAATGCAGAAAAAGTTCCGGGTAAAATTACCGCAAGAAAATTATTCAGCAAATTCATATTTTCAAGAATCATATAATCAGGAACAAGTGTTACCTGCAACGGCAAAATGAGCAAAATTATGTATATAAAAAACAGCTTGTCCCTGAACGGGAATTTCAATTTTGCAAAAGCAAAAGCCGCCGATGATGATACTGCAACCTGACCGATTACTGTCGGAAAAGTACAAACAACCGAATTCCAGAACTTCAACAAATATTCGGGTTTCCTGAAAAGAGTCTGATAAAACTGCTCCAAAGTTGCCATATTCGGAATCATATTGAGTTCTTTATATTTTCCGTCAGAAAAATTGAGCATCTCGCTTACCTGTGAACCTGTCATAAATGAACAAGCAAGCATATAAATGACAGGAAACAAAAACAGCACAGTTACAGCAATCAGCAAAATATATTTTAGTATTTTCATAACCGTATCTTTCATAACAAACCTCTCAAGAATAGCTGTGTTTCCTTTCAAAGCAGAAGAAAATAAACAGCACTATAATTATAAACAGCGATAAGACAATTGACGCCGCCGACAATCTTGGATAGTTAAGATTGTAATAATTGTTGTTGATGAAATTCTGCAAAAAATACACATTGGTGTTTGGATAATCGCCAAACAAAGCAAATACCTCACGGAAAATTTTAAATGAATAAATAAGCTCCATCAGAAAAACAAAAAATGTAGTTGGCGCAATCATAGGTATAGTAATTTTAGTTACAAGCTGATGAGCTTTTGCACCGTCAAGCCTTGCGCTTTCGTAGAGAGATTGCGAAACATTGGCAATGCCTGCCGTAGAATCACACAAAATCCGCAGTACTTCCACACATAAATAAAAACGATCATCACCATAGACCATTCCGAATTAAAAAATTCAACAGTACTAAATCCAAGTAAATTAAGTAATCCGTTGATTGCACCGTAATCATCAAAAACTAATTGCCACACGCAAACCAGAGATGCAATCGGGACTACAACAGGAATAAGCAATGCACTTCTGAAAAAGGAAGATATTTTATTAAAAGAATTAAGAAACAGTGCAATTAAAAACGAAATCACCATTAAAAGCGGTATTGCAACAACAGTAAATATTGATGTGTTTTTTAAAGCAAGCAAAAAGGTATTATTTTGAAAAAGGTGTATGTAATTTTCTATTCCTACAAAAGTGCCTCCAACATATAGGCTTTTTATAAAACAAATTATGTACGGCACAACGTAAAAAACTGCTATCCCTAAAAATGATGGCAATATAAACAGATATGCCGCTATATGCTCTTTTTGTTTCCTTGTTAATTTAGATTTTCTCATAATTCATTCCTACTCAGTCAAATAAATTTCCGTAGCAGCCGAAAGTTGACGAATAAACTTTTCCTTTGAAATATCCCCGTTTAAATATTTATCAACTATATCACTGATTACCGAAGAATTAAAATAAGTATCCGATAAATAATTAAAGCTATATAAGTTACATTTTGTTATGTTGTTTATAATATATTTATAATCTCTTATCGCCGCACTTTCAGCAGTTTCAACAATAGCTTTTTCTTTATCACTAACAATTAAATCTCCAAAATCTATTGCTTCATCTATTGAATCAATGCATTTTTCCATAGCATCGCTGTTTACAGGCAAATACATACATTCTTCACTCATATTTTTTTGCACATCACAGGACAAACAGTACTTAATGAAAGGCAGTAATTTTTCTTTATTTTTACAATTATCATTAACGGCAATACCAACATCTGTAGAGGCAGAAATTGAATCATCATCCATATTGTAATTATTTACAAACACAGGAGTTGATCCTAAATATTTTAAACACGAATATGTCTTTACTATAATACTAAAAGCAGGCATTTCCTTATATAAAATAATAAACATTTTCGTCGGTAGTGTCATTCTTAATCAAGCTATAGATAGAATCCAAATCTTCCGAAAACTTATCGCTGTTAAATTCTGTATTTCCGCTGTTAAAATCTATATATTGATCTAAAAACGAATAAAAAAAGGCAATATTATCATCGGCACTTCCAAAAAGAGAATATTCTTTTTTATTTTTTGAAAGTTTCTCAGATAATGCTTTAAAAGAAAATTCAGATGATGTTAAATTGTACTTATTAAGTGTTTCCTCTGTAGTTATAAAAACATCAGGTGAATAGAACAAAGGTATAAAATATCTTTTACCGTCAATCACTCCTGCATCCATAATTTTTGAATTGCAGTTATCTATTCCTATATCATAACTAAATTCACTTATAAGCTCGTTTACATCTGCAATAGTTTTGCTATCTGTTAATTTCTCAAATGGAAGCTTTTGACTCAGAGAAAAAATATCAGGTCCCTCACCTGCCATAATTTCTGTTGACATTTTTAATTTCATTTCTTCCTGAGATTCAAATTCCACGATTTCAATTTGATAGGACTCATCGTAATGCTTTGTACAATATTTATTGTACCTTTTAATAATATCGCAAATAGCATCCTCATAGTATGCACAATATGTAAGCTTTGAGGAATTGCTTGAAGCTGTGCTTTCACCACATCCGCTGAAAGCAAACACAGTAATAATAAATTGTAATGTTAAAATTATCGCAATTTTATTTTTCATAATGATTCACCTTGTGATTATATATCTTAACATAATTCTAAATTATTAATCTGTAGTTTATCTGAATTTTTATTATTTAAATCAACAATAACGCTCTACTTGTTAATTCATACGGATAAGTAGCGAAATTAATATGCACTGAGTTAAATTCACTTCATTAATAATTGAAAGTAACATATAAACCCTTTGCAGGGTCGGAAACTACTACAGTATCCCCCTTAACTTTAGTTATAACTACATAATGCAATAAGGAATCGTCAATCACTACATGTGCAATAACAGGTATAGGTAATTTAGAGGTTAATGATTCCTTATCAGCTTCAACAACCTTTTGCTGAAAGCCATAGTGTTCAATCGCCTTTACAAGTCCATATGCACTTGTACCTTGTCGATCTGTACCTGCAATATCGCGAATTTTTGCTATAGATACTTTTAAACCGTATTTTCTAAAAATTGCGGCCAGACAAGCTGGGCCGCAATCTGTTTCGTCATTTTGTAATATACATTTGAATTTTTGCATAACACTATTCATCTAAATAAATTTCAGTTCTTGATTTAAGCTCTTTAAGAAATTTATTCTTATTAAATTCACCGGATAAAAACTTATCAACAGTACTGCCTATAACTTCTGTATTATAATAATCATATAATCCGCAAAGCTTATATTCTTTTATTTTATCAATATAGTTCTTTGCGTACATAAAATCAGATTCTGAAACACTTGTGGTGTTGTCAATATATTTTACCGCTTGTGCTTTATTAAATAAACTATCGTAAGATTGATTATTTACAGGATACTCCCACCCGGTTCCCCATGAAGTACCGGGTTCATAATTTTTGATATTTGCTCCGCAATAGTCACTTTGAACTTTCTCTGACAATGCATACTTAATGAATTTCAGTATTTTTTGTTTATTATTCGAATTATTGTTTATAAAAATTGCATCCATAATCTTTCCTATCGGAGCACCATCCTGATTTGGCATATTTGTAATCAACGGTTTGTCTCCGTCATTATCAATCGCCGCAATTTCATCATAGAGTGCAAATAATTCATACTGCCCGGAAGCAGAAAAGATAGGCACAATTTCATCTGTCTTATTTTCATTACTGTTACAAAACTCTTTAACGAAGTAATTGATTCCATGAAATTTTCACTGTCAAAATTACACTTTTGAGAATATAGATCTACATGCTCATCAATATAATTAAGGAGAATTCTTTTATAATCTTCTGAGTCATAAAAAAATCTATTATTTGTTCTATCTTTTAGGATATTGTTATTCAGGGTTACCACACCGTCATATGTTAATTTGCTCTCAGCATTATCATCTGAATATTTTGAAAACTCAACGGATGATGTTAATAATATTTGTGGTTCAAAAACAACAGGTAAATAATATCTTTTTCCCTCATAAACACCTGCGTTGAGAATATTAGAATTATAATCTGATAAATCCAACTTATCATCAGATGAATCATCGTCAAAAATATCATCAAGGTTCGCAAATGTCCCTTGTTTTATCAGTTTTTCTGTTGATGATGACAACATTTCCAATTCACCTGATGTTATAATGTCAGGACCTTTCCCCGCCATTATTTCGGTTGAAAGACGACTTGCCATTTCTTTCATATCATCAAACTCAACAACATTTATTTTATAATCTGTATTACCAAATTTCTTGTTATAATCATATATAAAGGAGCTGACTGTTGATACTTGCGGTTCATAGTGATAATAAGTAATTGTATTCTCCTCTTTTTTGTCTGCTTCACATCCGACGCAGGTTAAAACAGAAAATATTAATACGACTGCCAATAAAATACTTAAAAATTTTTTCATCAGCTTACTCCTCTGTATAATAATAATTTACTTTAAACAAAAGTTTATTGATACAACTATGTCAAAATTTACGGATAACATGTTAAAAGTATATAGGAAATGATGTTGCTATTTAATTATTATCCAAGAAATACAACACTTGATTTTCCAGTTACCTGATATAAACCTAGACATGGACTGTACGTATTTGCATAATTTAGTGCAGCTTTTGTATGTGCTGTTGTAATAGTGCATTTTTTACTCCGTCCTTAATTTTACTTGATAATGAATTTTTGTTTTTCGTTGTAATCAACCTTCTTATTATAAATTTATCAAAAAAATATTTGTGAATGTTGATTTTTGCAAAAATGGTAATAAATCCGACAAAAATTGCACTCTATAATTCTTATTTAGGGAAGCAGCTTTAAACCTTATTTAAATTTTTCGATAATAAAAGTTTCAAATTCCTGCAACACAAAGCCAAAGTATATGCACTGAGTTAAATTCACTTCATTAATAATTGAAAGTAACATATAAACCATTTGCAGGGTCGGAAACTACTACAGTATCACCCTTAACTTTAGTTATAACTACATAATGCAATAAGGAATTGTCAATTATCACGTGTGCAATAGCAGATATAGGTAATTTAGAGGTTAATGATTCCTTATCAGCTTCATTCTGTTAAATAAATTTCCGTTGCCGCTGTGAGTTGACGTATAAACTTTTCTTTTGAAATATCCCCGTTTAAGTAATCGTTCACAATATCTCCGATAACCGAGGAGTTGTAATAAGTATTTTCAAATTCCAGATAATCATATAAAGTACAACTGCTTATACTGTTAATCATATCTAAATATTCATTAAAAAACTTAGTTTTTATTTCATCTGAATATTCTTCCTCAGATTTCTCATACTCTCCATCATCATTAATATCATATACACGTTTTGACGTATGGTCAATTACATATTCAAAAGCAGCTTTATTTACAGGCAGTGCCCTTACCACTATTGATGGTGATGAGCTGCTTTCACTCCATAATTTTTGAATATCATAACTTAAAACATATTGAATAAAAGCCAATGCTTTTTCTTTGTTATTTGAATTATTATTCAATGCAATACCACATTGAACAAATGCTGATACTGCATTCGCCTTTTTATTGTAGTTTGGAATAATAACCGGCGTGCTGTTATTATTATAAATATAAAAATAAGAATTTAGCGTACTCATCATAGAACCGTCGAAAGATAATTGTGAAGTACGAAACAAATAATTACCTGTTATATCCCATGTAGTTCCTTCTTTTCTTGAATTATCATTCCTAATCATTTTTCCAATATAATCTAAGCTCTCGGTAAATTCATCGCTTGAAAATTCTGTAGTTTTATTATAAAAATCCACATATTCATTAACATAGGAAAGGAAGAACTTATATGTTTCATCTTTATTACCAAAAAGCGCATAACTATGGTCTTTGTCAGATAACCGTATCTCTAACTCTTTAAATGAAAAGTTAGTATTTTCCAGATTATATTTATCTAATATTTCCTGAGTTGTTATAAGTATATTGGGGCAATAAGCTATAGGTATAATATATCGCTTTCCATTGTAAATTCCGCAATCCATTATTGTTGAATTATAGTCATCAAAATCTATATCGGATTTGTATAATTCCGCAAGCTCATCTATATCCGCAAATGAACCGTTATCAATCAGCTTTTCAAAAGGTAATTTTTGATTCAATGAAATTATGTCGGGTCCTTTCCCCGCCATTATCTCCGTTGATATTTTTGTAAGCATAGTATCTTCCGAATCAAATTCCACAATTTCAATTTGATATGACTCATCAAGGTTTTTAAGACAATAATTATTATATTTTTGTATCAATTCTACACAAACCGAATCTTCATTGTTTATGGTATAATATTTTAATTTTTGACCGTCTTCATTATTCTTTGAACAGGATGCAAAACATAATAATATTGCCAGCAATAAAAATATTGATGTCAATTTAATATACAACTGATATTTCACCTCCTCTACTAGTTATTCTTATCTCCGTATGAATAACATATAGAAAAACCTATAAGCGTTATTAGGTATTTCTATCTTAACAAATAACTATACAAGAAACATCTCTTGTAAATTCATATATTGGTAAACTCATTACATCTGCATTACCTAATGCAAAAACTTTGAAAATAACATTACCATCATTAATACTTACTATATGTAAAAAATCAAGTGCATTTGATTGTGTATTGTTAATTATAGCAATTGCAGGTGTTTTCATATCTTTTCCATTGTATATTTTGTATAAAGATATGTTGTCATCAAATTTCTTAAGATAGTTTAATATACCTTCTACTATATTGTCATATTTCGCAATATAATTGTTCACTTCAGAATAATTAACAATTACATTTCTTGCATTTAAAAAGCTCATGACAGCCCACACTGCCGGAAGTGTATTTTCATAACTATTAATTTCAAAAGCAAAATCAATAAGTTTGCTATACACCACGCTAGATTTGTTTTTTATCTTATTAACAAACGACATGCTTAGCTTGTTTAACTCAAGCTTTATTTTGCACATTTTATCAATTGGATTATAAAAATCACTATTTTTCAGATAAGCATTTACATAACATTCTCCACCGCAAACGCTTTTAATCTCGCAACTTTTACACTGCGTTACACTTTCAATAGTAACACATTCAAATTTTGACTGACTTTCTTTATTTATACCGCTATATATACTACCAATCCTATAATCATTGTTTCCATACATAACGCTGCAAGCAAAAATATCTCTTGCATTATTAACCGTTATTCTACTTTTGCCAGCATCACATCTGTAAATTTTATATGTGCTTTTTTTAGTCATGATACACCTTAGTCTATTCCGTTAAATAAAATTCTGTTGCAGCTGAAAGCTGACGAATAAATTTCTCCTTGGAAATGTCTCCGTTTAAATATTTATCGACAATATCACCTATAACCGTAGAATTGTAATAAGTGTCGGACAAATCATAAAAACTATATAAACTGCACTCAGTTATATTGTCAATCATATAGCCGTAATCATTTAAAGCAGTGGTAAACGCTTTCTCGAAAATTGCTTCTTCGTTACTGTCGATGTTTCCGTCTTCGTCAAAATCAATCGCCTGTTCTGCTGAACCGATCGAGTTTTTCAAAGTGCTGTTGTTAACAGCCAGAGCACAATATTCTGTATTCCAATTTGTTTGAATGCTCTCAGATAAGCAATACTCTATAAAAGGTAACAGCTTTTCTTTATGCTTACAATTGGAATTGAACGCAATGCCAAAATCAACAGATGCAGAAATTATATTTTGACTTTGACTGAAATTGTTTACAAGCACCGGAGTAGAGCTATAATAATACAAATACGCATAGGTTCTGACCATAAGTTCAAATGACGAAAATTGCTTATAAAAAACAGAATCACCTTTACTTATATTTTCATATAAAAAATAATAAATATTTTCATCGGTAAGTGTCGTTGTTAATTAAATCATAAATATAGTCTAAGCTTTCTGAAAAATCTTTAGTATCAAATTCAATTTCACTGCTGTTATAGTCAAAATTGAGCTAAAAATGAATAAAAGAAATTCAAGTTATCCTCCGTGCTTCCAAAAAGAGAATAGCTTTCTCCGCTTTGCGAAAGAGCATCGTTTAATGCTTCGTACGAAAAGTCAGTTGAGACTAAATTGTACTTACCCAGCGTTTCCTCTGTCGATATAAAAGCATCTATAGAATATGCCAAAGGTACAAAATAGCGTTTTCCATTAATCACTCCCGATTCCATTACTTTTGCGTTATAATCGTCAAAGTTAATCTCGGAATAATATGTATTTATAAGCTCATCGACATCTAAAAGAGTGCTATTAGCCGCCATTTTTTCAAAAGGAAGCTTTTGACTTAGTGAAAAAATATCAGGTCCTTCTCCAGCCATAATTTCTGTTGACATTTTTGTGCACATATCATCATTATTTTCAAATTCAATTATCTCTATTTGATAAGACTCATCATATTTTTCTAAACATATCTTATTGTATTGTTTTATAAGAGAACTAAAATCGTCTTCTGCATTAGAAGTATAATATTTTAACTTTTCGTTACTTTTGATTTTGTATTCATCACAAGAAGTAAAACTCAATAATATAGCACATAAAATTGCTAAAATTATACTATTTGAAAACACTTTTTTCATAATGATTCACCTTGTGATTATATATATCTTAACATAATTCTAAATTATTAATCTGTAGTTTATCTGAATTTTTATTAATTCAGGTAGATTGGAGGACTTCTGTTTTTAAAAAACATAACTGCCCTTTCTGCTTTCAATGCAAAAAAGGCAAAAAATAATGCCGACAGGTAATAGCATTAAAAGCTATAACTTGTCGGCATTTATATTCTTATTTTTAATTACGAACAATTATCCTCAATAATATTTCCGTCCTTTATCTCAATAACGCGTTGACATTTATTTGCTATATCTAAATTGTGTGTTACTATAATTATGGTAATTCCATTCCTGTTTAAATCAAAGAGCATTTTCACTATTTCTTCCGATGTTTTACTGTCCAATGAGCCTGTAGGTTCGTCGGCAAATATGTATTCTGGGCTTGTAACCAAAGCACGCGATATAGCTACCCTCTGTTTTTGACCGCCGGAAAGCTGTGATACTTTTTTAGCTTTCAGGGACGCAATTCCTGTTTTCTTTAAAGCTCTCATTACTGAACCTTTTTTATCCTTTATTTTTTTGTTAAAATATAAGGGTGTCATTACATTTTCAAAAACAGTAAAATCATCAATCAATGCAAAATCCTGCAATACTATTCCAATCTTAGAACTTCTTAGCTTTGATTTTTTACTTTCGCTAAGTTTATTGATATCAATATTATCAAGATAATATTCTCCGTCAAAATTATCAATGCATGACATAATATGTAATAATGTGGATTTACCCGCACCGCTTTCTCCTATAATTGCAACCGTTTCTCTATCGTCAATTTTTAGGTTTATGTTGTTTAACGCATGAACCATATTTTTTTTCCCTTTTAAATATATCTTGTTCAAATTTTTAATTTCAATCATAGTTGCCTCCGATTATCTTTTATATTTAAAAACTTCTATAGGTGGGTTTTTCTTTAATATTCTATAAGGAATTAACGATAATGATAACAGTATCATAATTATAGCTATTATAGCAATATAATTAAGCCAACACATACTTTTTTGCATAACAAAAATAAATATTACAAAGAATACAACCAATGTCAGAACAATATAGATAACAGTATATAATAAACTTATCAAAAAACATTTTGGTTGAAGCACCGCATAGATATAAAATGGAATAAAAATAAAGATTCTTATAAGTAGAAATAGCAATGCAACCAATCATTCCAAACAACGAAACTAAAGATAAAGTTAAAAGAATCGGACCTAATGCTCTAACTCTTGCATAAGCATCTTCTTTTCCGTTTTCTAACACATCAAAAAAAGTTCTGACATAATAATAATTACTAAACAGTTTATAAGCTTCATTTAAATCGTTTGAATTTTTTAAAACTATAGCTTCAGTCATTCCGGTACTAATAATTTCTTTTGGCAAATAATTATATAATGTTAATAACGGAATTTCAAATGATTCATCTGCTTTGCCTAACATATCTTTTGTATTCAATTCTGTACCGCCATTATTAAAAGTACAGTAGTAAGAAGTTTTTAATATACCAACAATCTTTCCCGTAAAACCATTTTCTGAATCAATATCAATTATGTCACCAATATTAAAATGTTTATTTAAGAAATAAGGTATTACTACAGGAATGTTTTTTAAATCATCTGTACACTCGTTTAGCCATGTTCCTTCTAATAATTCGGGAGTATAATCATTTACAAATTCATTGCTATATCCATAAAGACTATATTCTCCACAATAAGCTACACCACCCAATTCACAATAATCTATTGAATTTTCGGGCAATTTATTTAATAATCTTTCCGGAACAGGATTACCGCCATTATCAACTATTATTCCGTTTATATTTGAAAGTCCACTGCTAATGTACTCATCAACTGTAACGAAGTAACTATTTGCAGTAACTAAAATATCGCTTAATAATAAAGTGGAAGCAACTAATTGTATTATTATAATTATGCTCATTAATATATTCTTACAGAAAAGATGGTATGAAAATTTAATTAACTTCATTATTTTGTCACCCCAATCTTTTTTCGGAAATAGATATATTTTTTACATATTTTGAAATTACAGGAGCACTAGTAATAATAATAACTATAAAGTACACTATAATCATACTAATGTAATCATATATTCCTAAGCTGTATGTAAAATCCTCATATTGTACATATTCAATTATGCTTGGCAAGACACATCTTGAAAAAATACATCCACATACAAATGATATTAAAGCAATAATGAAAATTACATTAGCTAAGAGAAAAATGCAAGTTGTTTTTGTCGCACCGTTCAATCTATAAATATAAATAATTTTGTTATTCTTTTCTAATATATATAAATAGACAAATGCTACATTTATCATTGATAACAAAAATATTCCTATATATATAATAGTAGTAGAATCATTCCATAAGCTGTCAATATTTTTTATTCTTTCCGGATAGATTATTTCTGCATTTTCAAAGCATTCCGTCAATTGAGAAATAATTTTATTATTTTCATCGTCATCAGGATATTTATCTAAAACAATTGATACAGATTCATTATTATGCTTCACATCATTTATAGACGATATAGGCAATATATTATAACCGCCAACTGAATATGTACCAATTACAGTATATTTATCATTACATATTGATATTTTATCCTCTTCTATCACACCTTCATCACCTGATATTATTACATGTTTGTTTGTCACAAATTCGTCTTGGTTGAAATATCTACCATGCTTAATGTGATTGGGATAGTAAAGATAGTCAAACATTATTCTTGTATCATCAATATTAGCTTTTATGGAGACGGCATTTAATTCTAAATCACACTTATTATTAAAATGCTCTATCTCTTTTAGCATCGTATTATCATCGATGAATGCACCATTAAACGATACAGTATAGGTCTTAGAACTATCATATTTTTTATTTGCATTTGTATAGCTTGCAAAATACGAAAACACAAAAAGAGATGCAAATATAGATATTATCTGTATTAAACAAAGAAATCCAACCAATAACTTATTATTTTTTAAAAAATGCCAAAAGATTTTAATTGATAAATTTAACATTAGCTTTATCCTCAAAAGGGTGCCCTCACCCTCAACTTGAATATCTACTTATGATTGAGTTCCCACAACATTGTATATTAATGTATTTCTGTTATTGCTCAACGTGAAAATGTGTTTAGTGCTACCAACAGTAGTACCGTAGCCTGCCTCTTTGTTTACATAATTTGAAGAAGAACCGCTTGCGGCCAAGTCACCGTTTGTTTTATAAATATAAACTTTGACATTTGTTGATTTTAAACCGCTGCTGCTATTAATTTTGGAATAAGCGGTATCAGAATATGTAGGGAAAGTACTGCCTTTCCAATGTTGTGCGGTGACTGTTGCACTACCTCCACCAGAAACCGAAAGCGATTTTGTATGCTTTTTCTCAGTCTGATCGGACTTACTAAGTATGTACGATCCCGAACTTGTTGTGGTTGCAGCTGATGCACTAAAACAACCTAATACTATCGTTGAAACCATTAGTATACAAAATCCTAATAAGAACATTTTCTTTTTCATTGTAAAGCCTCTTTCTTTTTAATATATTTATAATTTTTCGCAAATTATTAAAACATCGGAAACTCCTCCTCCCTGAGAATACAATAAATAATTTCTTTTGTATTTATGTTCTTCATTTATATTTGTTGAGTTTGTCTACAGTAACCTGAAATCATAAATGCTTAGTTTAATCCTAGTTTAATTTGTAATTTGGACTTTTCTCATTAATAACACCAAGGTGCTCATTATAACTCCGCATATCAAAGAGTACCCTATGTTTCTGAGTTCTGTTAAAACACAAAATAATGATATGATAAATATACAGACTGAAATTAAAACAGCTAATGTTTTGTACCACTTTTTCTCGTAACTATTCAATGGATTGTTTTCTGTGTCAAGAGGGGACATTAATATTATCAACACCACACAAAGCAATTCAAATATTATGAGTAAATAAGTAAATATATTACCAACACTATTTGCATATTTAATTAAGCACAACATTATTATGCTTGAAATAACAGAAAACGCATAACACCTGACCGGCGTTTTAGCGTGATAGCCGCCTGCAAACTTACGGATAGCTATAAAAGAAAAATAGAAAACTAAACTTTCAATAAATAAATTGAAACATAAACCTATTATCATAACAGTTGCAATATGTATTAATGATGATAAAATAATATTAACAGCATATTCGTAAAGTTCTTTATCTTCGTTTTTTATAAGGTCGTTTGATACAAAAAACTCTATGAGTTTCGAACTAAACTTTTCCATTACTTTATCTTTTTAAATGCATCAAGTTTTGTTGGAGCCTTAGGCTGATACATTACAAAGCAAGTGGACGTATTAGCATTTATTGAAAGTGCTAATGTAAAACAAGCAATAATTGCAGGTGAAATTTTGCAGATAATGGTTTTAATTGTCTTCATAGTATTATTTCCTCCTTTTGTTGGAATTTTAACACATATTAAAAATAAAAACATAATTTTTGCAAAAATGATATCAATTTCATTCAAAGTGATGTATTTTTCTAATTATTTCGTCAAAAATAAAAAATTTATACCTAAAACAATGACATTTTTTGCAATATATGTTATAATTATGTCATAATTCACGGGAGGTTTTCCTTTTGAAAGTATTGATTTGTGACGACGACAAATATATTGCCGATGAAATACAAAGCAAGCTGACTGAATTTACGGATAAGCATAAAATATATTTTGATATTGATGTGTTTTACAACGGCGTCGCTCCTATGAAAAGCGATGCCAGTTATGATATGGCGTTTATCGACATTGAAATGCCGCAGGTAAACGGGCTTACTTTGGCGGCTCATTTAAAAGCTTTTAATCCCAATATAATTATTTTCATAATTACTTCCCACGAGTCTTATCTTGACGACGCAATGGATTTGGATGTGTTTCGCTATCTGTCAAAGCCTATTGACAATGACCGTTTTTTCAGAGCATTAAATACGGCTATTAACTATTATCATTCCAATACTCAAATAATAACTCTTGAATACTATGACGAGTATTATTCTGTTTTCACAAGCGATATAGTATATATAACTATTGAAGAAAGAAAGGCTGTTATTATAACACGGCAGAAGAAGTATTATACAAATAAAAAATTAAGTTATTGGAAAGAAAAACTAAAGGATTACGATTATTTTTGCACAACCGCATTACAGCTATCTTGTTAATCTGAGGTATGTCTCGGATTTTAATAAGACTCAGCTTAATATTAAAGTAGATTTAAAAACTGAAACTCTACCTATATCTCAAAGGAACTATTCAAACTTTAAAAAGGCATATTTTGCATACATAGGGGTATAAAAATGGTATATACAATTTGCTATGCACTTATTTTTCTTGCAGAAATTCTGATATCACTATTTTATTTTGAAAACAAATTTGAAAGAAAATCAAGCAAAAAATTTTTGCTATTTTCAGTTGTTATTGTGTATGTATTATTGTATTTATCTCGATTATTGAATTTAACATTGGTTAATTTAATTGCATTTTTTGCGTGTAACTTCTTTTTACTTTATTTTTGTTATTTCATAAGTGTTAAATCCTGTATTTTCCACTGTAGCATATTACTTATATTTATGGCAATCACAGAAAGTATTGTTATGTTTGTTTCAACAGTATTATTCGGTACGGATTTATTCACTTGCCTGGATAATTCTCTAAGTCTCATTATTCAATCGACTATCAGTAAACTGTTATATTTTTTGATAATTTACTTTGTATCAAAATTCTCAATAAAAGAACATAAATCAGAAAGTTATTCTCTTTCTATACCTCTTTTGGTTTTACCTGCCTCAAGCATTCTGCTACTGTATGCAGTATCATATGCACTACACAATTTTGATTTAGAACAAAAATACATGTATTTATTAATAATAAGTATAGTGCTATTACTTTTCTCAAATATAGCGGATTTTTGGGTATATGAATTTACTTTGAAAACTCAAAGACACAATATGGAATTGGAATATGAAAGGCAAAATGAAAAATCTACGGCTGAGTATTATGATTTACTCAATGAGCAGAATGAAAACTCAAGAATTGTTATGCACGACATAAAACGGCATTTAAATGCCATTAAGAGCATTGCCAAAGACAAGTCTGTTACAGAGTACATAGACGATTTTATTGAAGACTTCAGCATAAATAAATCTGTTGATTACTGCAACAATCCTATGGTCAATTCAATCGTTAACAGGTACAAATCCTTCTGTGACAAGTTCGGAGTGAAGATGAATATTGACATTAGAAGTGCTGATTTTGGCTTTATGAGTGAACCCGACATAACTGCTCTGCTTGACAATCTGCTTGAAAACGCAGTTGAAGCGGCACAAAATACAGAGAACGGATTTATAGATTTTTCGGCTTTCGTCCGCAAAAATAAATATCTGTCAATGCAGCTTACAAACTCGGTCAAGAATATTGTAGCCGTCAAGAACAACCGCATAGCATCATCAAAAAAATCTGACGCAATACATGGAACGGGACTGAAAAGCATTAAAAGAGTAGTTAAAAAATATGACGGTGAAATAAATATGAAATTCAATGAGGATGATATGACCTTCACCTCAAACATTGTGTTTGAAATTCGGAGATAACGCAGTAATCGAATCATATAATTCCTTGACTAATGAAATGCATTATATAATGAGAAATTCCAATACCTAATAATACTGATATCAACAAGATGAGATCTAATTGATGGAATTAAGAATCGGAAAGAAATTGCAAATATAAAAGTTTTGCAGTTGGATTTATTGTTATTATTTTTGCCTATTAAACATTTTATATAGCAAGCTACTTTTACCCCCATGTTCACGGTATCTCTGCTTGGTTTCGATTAGTCCAACTTTTTTTAAATCTTTAATAGCTCTTCTTACTGTGGCAGGCGACAGCTTTATGTCGCCTGCTATTTTGTTTACTGAGGGCCAGCATTCGCCGTTTTTATTAGCTCGGTCGTGGAGGTAGGTATATACGGCTACGGCTCTGTGAGGTAAGTCCATTTGATACAGAAAAGTTAATCTACTCATTGCTGTTATCCCCCTGTGGTGGTCGCTCGGTTCTGACGACTACTTTTCCCTGCTTATTTTTGTTCTGTTCAACGCTTGAATTTTCGGTTTCTTCTGTTGGCTCGTCTTGCTGTGCTGATGTTGGTTCATCCGCATCAACAATATCTTCACACTCAGTCTGTTCTGCATTTGGCGAGGTCTTTAGGTTTTCATTTTTCTTCTTTTTCTCACTGCTTGCCTCATCAAAATCCGAATCAGTTGCAGGCTGTTCAAGATAGTGAGGATAGTATTTCTGAATTATGTTATTGAACAACTCCGAACGGTTTGCATAGTGAACTTCACGATTGCCGTTTTCCATGACCTCATACTTTTCCTCAAATTCAATGCCCCATTCAAAGAACAGCTTAAGTTTGACTTTCATAGGATAAAAGCCTGTTTTCATAACAACAAATGTGCCTTTTGGAAGTGACTTCAACTCATCGGGAGTCATCAATGGTCTTTCTATCATCTGCAATGATTGGGACGGATCATTTTTGCTTCTGCTTACAGAACCACTCATAACAGTTTTTGAACCGAGTGCTTTTGATAGGACTTCCGCACTTGTGCTGTTTGGAGCAAAGCCGCCGAAAATGGTCAGCTGTGTGTTATCTATGATAACATCAGCACCCTCTTTGCCGTAATTCTTCTCCAACTGTGCAAAGGATTGAATGATTGGTACTATCTGCAACCGTCTTGAACGAGAGGCTGAAAACATCATTTCTGCTGAATCAATCTTTGGCAAAGTTCCGAACTCATCGCAGAAGAATACACAGCGGTTTTTCAGCACACCACCGTTTTCATCTGCAACCGACAGTATCTCACGGTAGAGTTGTTGGATAATCAGCGAAACCATAAAGAAAGTGTTGGGGTTTTCTTCGGGCATTACAATGAAGATTGCACACTTTTCATTGCAGAATTTTTCAGCGTCAATCTCTGTATCAAAGCACAAAAGCTGTTCAAGCTCGGAGTCGAGAAAAGCATTCAGCCTTGAAAGTGCCGTACTCATTACGCTTGACATAGCCTGTTCAGCTGTGTTGAGAGCCGCCCCGGCAAACCACTTTGCTTTGTGATCGTCGGGAAGATATTCCATTAAAAGTTGAAATTGATTTTTACCTTTTTTGCCGGTTGGTGCAAACAATTCCTGAATGATTTTAAACACCGAAATTATGTGTCGCTCTTCGGGTTCACAAAACTCTGCAACAAGTAATATCGTGGCAGTAAGCAGTCCCTCTGCGGCATCATAAAAATATGCGTTTTGTCCGAATGATGCCGAGTCCATACCGGAAAGAATAATCGTCTTTGAAATGATTTTTGCATACTTTTCTGCTCTTGCTTTGTAAACAAGCTGTTTGGAATTTGCTTTGTATAAGTCCATATATTTATTTACGAGGTGGAGAAGATTGTTACCGTGGGATCGAGTTGGATTTCGTAAATCTATAACAGAAATTTCGTAATCATAATACTTTTCTGCGATTGTTCCGTAATGCCGAACAACATCGCCCTTAGTGTCGGTTACCATGAATGACATACCCGTAGCACAGGCATATTCAATGCAAGGATAAAGCCAATATGCAGTCTTGCCGACACCTGCCGCACCAATCATCAGAGCGTGGACATCTCCTGTATCAACCAATGCGGTTGTTCCTTTTCTGCTGTTCCTACAGCCAACAACTATTCCTTGTTCAGTTGGTCTGCTTTCAGGATTATTTCTCCACTCGTTAGGCTGAAAATCAATTTGCATATATGTTCTCTTAATTTCCTTTTTGGTCGCCCAACGAGCAGTTCCGTGCTGACCTTGTCCGACAGTTTTGTTTTTTATTTGGTTAAGAGAATAGTTATTACCAACTGTTGTAATAATCACAAACAAAGCCAACATTGAACCTGTTACAATTATCAAAGTTACAATACCTGATGGCATATTCGTTCATCTCCTTTTTCTGATAAAGTTAAATCCTCATTCCAGTCTTTATGAGTTGGAATGAGGATCTCATTTTGAATATTCAGTTTGTTCAGTTTGTCGGCTATGCGTTTGTTTGCTGTCTGTCCTGCCTCGTCATTGTCAAAGCAGAGAAACACATTTTTGATGTTTGGATTATCTTTAAGACATTGAAAAAGCACCCTATCCGAAACGGAGCAGGATGCCGCATAGCTATGTTCTTTCCAATTTTCCTTGTGCATTGAAATGTAGGAAAGCATATCAATCGGTGCTTCAAAGAGATAAATTTTATCGCTTGTGCCGTGCCAGTGAAAACTGAATTCGGGTTGACTTCCTGCAGCATTTCCTTTGTACGGATTGTTCGTCACAGTTCCTCGCTTGTGGGCGTGGCGAGGTTTACCGTTTGAATCGTAGCCGACAAAGACAGCGTTGTGATAGTCTGACGATTCATAAATCATTTTCCGCCGCACGAACTCATACAAAACATCTTTATCAATACCACGAGTCAACAGCAGATAAGAAAAAACTCGGCTCATTCTGTCATTCCTCGGTGGCAGTTTAAAGGGTTTATGCTCTTTTTCTATGGGCGGTGATGTTATGATTTGACTGCCACCGTTATTCAAAAGCATTTGAACCGCTTCGGTATAGTCCTTGTTGTAAAATCTGCGGACGAAGTCAACCGCATCACCGCCCTTTTGTTTGTACTGATGATACCAGAGGTGACCTCTGATTGTAACCTTTTGCGAGCCGTCAAGCCATTCGTACTCCGAACCTGATTTTTTGACTTTCTCGCCCTGACTGGTTAAAAAATTAGCAAGGTCGGTTCGCCTTGCCTGTTCTCTTTGTTCTTTTGTAAAGTTAATATATTTTGACATTTTATCACATCCTTTATATTTTTTCTTTCTGCTGTAATATCTTATATTGGGTAGTTCTTCTCTTATCACCGTGACAGGTGGCACCTGTCAGCACTTGGGCATAGTTATTCCTTGAAGGAGAGATGATTTTTTGATAGACAAATCCACTTGTTTGTGGTATGATAATATTAAAATAACTGATTGATAAATCGGAATTTGAAAACTATAAAATTATGAATGATTATTGCTCTCCATAGGTTATCAATAAAATTCTCCAAAAGCCTTGAAAATAAAGGATTTATCGCAATATGTTCGCCTTATTCCTTTATATGATTTCACACAAGTTTACTCTTTCCCTGACTGCTTATAAGGGCAAAATCAAGGGCAAGAAAATCTCATAACAAGATATAACAGAGTGTGGCAATCGGAGAACTGTGATGTATGTGCGAATATATTATACTGGAGGATTAATTATATGGACAAGTACATTTTTGATAAAAGAATGGTTTATGGTATGAGTTGCAGGGAGATTATTATATCCCTTGCCTTACTTTACCAACCGAAAAAGAACACAAACCTATCGGCTTATGGGGGCAGCGGCACAAACGCTACTTACAGGAACATAAACGGGCGGTTTACACCACGCTACTCACAAGCGGAAAATTGAACCGTTATCTTGCTGATATTGACGAACAGGCAGCGGAAATGATGTTTCGATTGGTCGAGCAAATGGCTGGCAAGGAGGGGGTAACCGAACAACTCAAAGCAGAAAACTCGATGTTGTGGGTTGGAAGAATGAACGAGATACAAGCAAGGGCAAGAGAAATCGTCAATATGGAAATTATTTACGCATAAAACAAAGGCGGCAGAGATTTCTTTCTGTCGCCTTTATTTGTAAAATTGTATTGAGTGATGTCGTATTACAAAGTTGATATTCTTTGTTTAAGCGAATAAAATATATATAATCTGCAATAAGGGGTATTATACTTGAATATAATTCGAGAGTGTCCTGTTCTTAAAAATTCAAAAAATATTGCACAGAAGGCTGAAAGCAAACAAAAACAGATTAGAAGAACTGAAAATGAATAAATTTTGAAATTTGTAAAAATCCCCCTGCGTAACATATTGCTTATGACGCTGCGTAATGAAATAAGATAGTGATGAAAGGAGGTGGAGGCTATGTCAAAATATACAACTGGAGAAATTGCAAAGCTCTGCGGTGTATCTGTCAGAACGGTACAGTATTATGATACCCGTAACATTCTAACACCCAGCGAGTTAACAGAGGGCGGAAGGAGACTTTATTCAGAAGAGGATTTAAAACGGATGAAGATTATCTGCTTTCTTCGTGATGCTGGCATTTCAATAAACAGCATAGGAGAGTTGTTGTCTGAACATGACCCTGGTAGTGTTATTTCCGTTTTGCTTGAACAACAAGAAAATATTCTGAAAGAAGAAATACATGAAAGACAAGTAAAACTTGATATGCTCGATGGTATTAAACAAGAACTAAAAACCATAGAAAATTTCTCCATTGAATCTATTGGTGATATAGCTTATGCGATGGAAAACAAAAAGAAAATGAGGAAACTACATGCTACCTTGTTGATTACAGGTCTTCCTATTAACATAATCCAATGGACATCTATTATTCTTTGGATAATTACAGGAATTTGGTGGCCGTTTGCTCTTTATGTTTTGGTAGCCATCCTATATGGAATTTGGGTCACTAAATTCTATTTCAAAAAAGTAGCATATATCTGTCCGCAATGCCATGAGGTTTTTAAGCCGAAGCTAAAGGAGGCTATTTTCGCAAGGCATACTCCTACTCTTAGAAACCTGACATGTACTTGCTGTGGGTATAAAGGCTTGTGTGTGGAAACCTATGGAGAGGAGGAAAAAGAATGAGTGAATTTATGGAATTACTTCCGTTTTTGCTTCCGTTGGCAATCGCAGAAATTGTTTTGTTGGGGTATACAATCTATCACATTTTAACCCATAAGAACTATAAAAGAGGCAATCGCACTTTGTGGCTTATTGTTGTGATTATTGGTATGCAGTTTATCGGACCAATTCTCTATTTCTTGCTTGGCAAGGAGGAATAAGATGAATGTACTAACAATACAAAACCTAATTAAGAGTTTTGGCAGTAAAAAAGTGCTTTGCGGACTTGAATTATCTGTTCAGGAACACAGCATTTTTGGGTTTATCGGTAAAAACGGAGCTGGAAAAACGACAACAATGAAAGCAATCCTTGGTCTTACAAAATGTGATAGTGGTGCAATCTATGTTATGGGAGAAAAAGTGCATTTTGGACAGACTAACACCAATAGGTATATCGGCTATTTGCCTGATGTTCCAGAATTTTATTCCTATATGACAGCGACAGAATATTTAACTCTCTGCGGTAATTTATGTGGAATGGATAAAGCAGATATTACAGCGAGAAGTACAGAGCTGTTGAAACTAGTTGGTCTTGGTCAGGAAAAACGGCGCATAAAAGGATTTTCAAGAGGAATGAAACAACGCTTGGGAATTGCACAAGCACTCCTAAATCGTCCAAAACTTTTAATCTGCGATGAACCGACATCAGCACTTGATCCAGCAGGGCGCAAGGAGATTTTGGATATACTTCTTGCAGCCAAAGAACAGACGACAATACTTTTTTCCACGCATATTCTTTCTGATGTAGAGCGTATCTGCACTGAGGTAGCTTTTTTGAATGACGGAAAAATTGCTATGCAAGGAACTATTGCAGAACTACGAAACAAGCAATCATCTAACGGATTTATTATTGAAATAGAGAAAAAGAAGTTGCTGATATGCTTGCAGAGGCATTTAATGAACTTCAACATGCAGAGGAAAATGCGCTTATTTTTCAGGGAAACGAGAATCGTTTTTTTGATATGATGCAATATATTTCTGAAAACAGAATTCCTATACAAAAAATTGAACGATTAGAGCCTACGCTTGAAACTCTGTTTTTGGAGGTGACAAAATGAAATCTCTGTTAGCTCTTATGAGAAAAGAATATATGGAAGCTACACGAACGGGTAAAATTATGATTATTATATTACTATTTGTACTGTTCGGTATTATGAGTCCTGCGGTTGCGAAGCTAACACCATGGATGATGAAAATGCTATCTGACTCAATGGCAGAAAGTGGGTTGATTGTCACAAATGTTCAAGTGGATGCTTTGACTTCATGGACACAATTTTTTAAGAACATTCCGATTGCGCTGATTGCTTTTGTACTTATATTTAGCGATATATTTACTAAAGAATACAAATCTGGAACATTATTACTTGTGCTGACAAAAGGCTTGTCACGATATAAAGTTGTACTTGCAAAAACTGTGCTGTTGCTGTCAATTTGGACAGTTGGATATGAGATATGTTTTACCATTACTTATGGATACAATGAGTATTTTTGGGATAACAGTATTGCGAATAACTTATTTTTTTCAGCAACTATGTGGTGGATATTTGGCGTGTGGGTTATATGCCTTATTACTCTATTTTCATCATTGTTGAAGAATAACACAGGCGTTTCTTTGTGTATCGGAGGGACAGTACTATTGGCATATTTATTGAGTATCATACCGAAAGCAAAGTGGTATTCTCCTACTATATTGATGAATACCAACTCACTTTTGATGGGTGTAGAGGAAATAGACGCATATATAAAAGCTATAGTTATCACTGTTTTCTTGTGTATAGTATGCGTTGCTGTAAGTATTCCGATTATAAACAAGAGGCAGCTTTAAGTATGTGTATGAAGTATATGGATGCTTTGTCCTGTCTGCGGCAATAAAACCTGAACAATGATACAAGAAAATACTGAGATGAAAAACTTTCCTCTCTACTGTCCGAAGTGCAAGAAAGAAACAATCATCAATGTTCAAGATATGAAAATCACGCTTGCAGTCAGTAAATAATTATGTATGCCGCCGCTATGGGTAACGCCATAACGGCGGTTTTTTAATGCCTATCTGCTATCTCTATCAATGGATTTCTTACGCTGTTTTTGCGTAGGTTTCTGCTTGTTGCGTTCCTGTATCTCACGCAGATGTTTTAACACGCTCTGCTTTTCAGGCGGTCTGTGCTGTTCTTTAGCGGTGGCTGTTGGTTTCCTGCTGACTTGATATTCCCACTGGGCAAGGTCATGGTTATACTGTTCCACAACGCTTTCCATTTCTCGGAAAGTCCGCATAAATACCTGCACATCGGGATAACCGTCCCCTTTGAGCGTATCGGGGATTTTATCCAGCCTGTCGGCAATCTCCACTTCGGTTTCTTTGATTTTTACCTCCAACGCTTTTCGTTCTTTGCCTTTGAAAATTCCCTTTGTATTGGCAAGCTGCTGTTTCAACTGCGGCAAAACTTTATCCTGCAAGGTTTTGATTTCCCTTGCCCTATCCTGTACTTTTATCATCAGGTTTCTCATATGGCAAAACTCTGCCATATCAATGTCAAGCGTAGGCTTGGGTGGCATATCTTTCTCCCGAATAAGGTTTTGCAGAAAATCTTTTGCCTTTGCCACAATCCCACGGAACAGATTAGGCAGCCAACCTTTACTCTTGATGGATTGGCTTGCTTTTTCGTGTATCTCGGTCTGCTTGACTTCTAAAATCTTTGCTTCGGAAATACCTGATAACAACGCCATATCCGCTGTCCTGTTCCATTCCTGCCTTGCAGTGTTATCCGCTTCAATCTCGGCGGCTTTGGGATTGTTCTTGCCGATTTTCTTTGTGGGAAGATAAACGCTGTTCTTATCAAAGACCTTTAACTGCTGTTCGGGATCGGAAATATGGCGATTGATAAGGTCGGTGTAAATCTCCTTTACCTCCCGAAGAAAAGGCTCGCTTTTGAATTTATCATCTTTTACGGTAAAGAGGTGGCTTTCATAAATTTCTCCCTTTTTTATGACGGTGCAGCCTTTTCGTATCTGCCCGTCCTCCCCTGTGATTTCTTTCTTGGTGCGTACCCTTTTGCCTGTTTCATCATAGAACACGCTGCGTGTGGCTATCTTGATGTCAGGTTCAGGAAGCAGTTTTCTCGCTGAAGATAAGGTGGATATGATAGTTTGTCTTGCGTTTGTTGTGGTGGAGGGCTGACACGCACTCCACACCATACCGCCTGTGGAACTCCTCCGTAAAATCTTCAAGGACTTCCTGCGGCTCATATCTTATATATACTTCAGGCAGGGCGATAATTAATTCCCTTGCTTCAATACATTTGCCCTCTGTACCGCTTCGCTTAAATTCCTGCTGGCTTTCCCTTGCAAGGTTACTCCAAAATTCATTGTCGGCGGTGCGGTAGGTGGCATAGAGATTTTCCTGTCTTGCGTGGCTTGTGATATAGGATATTCTTCCCTTGACATTGGGTAGCTTCGACATCTGTATAAATGAATGTCTTGCCATATACTCCTTCCTCCCGTGACGGGCATACTCTTTTTGCAACCGAGAAATCGGTTGCCGCTGTTTCGGCGGCGTAAGCAGACGGACAGCGAAGAAAACAGTGTGCTGTTTTCTTCTGTATCATAGCGGCGGTGCATTGTCCGAAGCTGTGATACATAGCCCCCTGCAAGGGCGAAATACCCAGAGTACAAATCGAAGATTTGTGCGAGGGGTGTATTCGCTCTCAAACGCCGAGGGCTTGGAGAATGCTTATTCTACTTTGCGGACATCGTTTTCATTGAGCAGGTTTCTTCCCTGATTGACGCTCATAAATCGCTCTAAAGTATCTCTGCGGATAATCGCTTTTCTTCCGACCTTGAGGACGGGAAGTTTGCCCCAGTCTACCAACTTACGCATTGTATTTCTTCCGATACCCGTACATTCTGCGGCTTCTTCTATGGTTAAACCCATTTTGATGTTGCTCATTTTATCAACCTCCTTTCAAAATACGCATTTTGCAACTGTGTATCTGTAATTATACTTATTTTGCTATCTCTTGTCAACTTGTTTTGCAACTTATTAAGAAATATTTTTGTCTATTATTAAAATTCTAGTTGCAAAATAGGTTTTTCTATGTTATACTATCAGCAATAGGAGGTGAAAACCTTGAAAAAAGAAATTACATTCACCGCAAAACAGGTCGGTGAACGAGTGAAAGAACGCCGAACAGAATTAAACTTAACAATGCCCGAACTTGGTAAGCGTGTCGGGGTAAACAAATCTACCATTCAGAGATATGAAGCGGACGGAGTAGACCCGAAGCGTACAATGATTATCAACGGGCTGGCAGAAGCACTCCTGACCACTCCCGAATGGCTAACAGGACTTTCCGAAGATAAGGAATATGACAGCCGCACTTTATGTGCAAGGGATATGGAGGAACATATCAAAAATTATCTTGATACTGTTTCTTCTGTGGTAAAGGGAGAACCGCACCAACAACTGCTCACCACATTCCTCGGAAAGATGATTGACCTCTATACGGTTATGACTTATCACTTTGCAGACGCTATGTCTGAGGTTGACCGTGTAGCGGAGGACGAGGGCTTAAAGCAGTCCTTACGCCGCTATGCGATTGAGTCAGGGGCGATTATGGAAAGAGTTTACCGTAAAGAAATGGAACTTCCTATCGAGGATATGAAGCAGTTTTTAGATGGGATTTTACATATCTACGATGAGGGACGCACCGCTGTAAAGATGGGCGACCTGTTCGGGATAGTGACAGCAGCCGAGGAAAGGGTTGCTGAAAAAGAAAAATTCCGTGGCACTTTGACAAGTGAAAATGCCGATTGACATTCATCGGCATAAGTGACACTATTACTTTACGCACACCATATGTCACAGTCCCGATTGCCACGGATAGAAAGGAGAAATTTATCTATGGCAAAAGGTTCTGTAAGAAAAAAAGGTAAAAAGTGGTACGCACGCTTCTATATCGAAGATGAAAGCGGCAGAAAAGTACAGAAAGAGTTTGTGGGAACAGAAAGCAAGTCTGAAACCGAAGCCCTGCTCAGAAGCAATCGCTGACTATGAGGAAAAGAAATTCGTTGCGAAGTCTGAAAACATCACAGTTGGTATGCTGCTCGATCTGTGGGTGGAGGAAGAACTGAAACCCGGCAATCTCAGCAATGGTACGGTAATGTCCTATCAAGGAACGGTCAACCGTATCAAACAGCACCCGATAGGAAACCGAAAGCTGAAAACCGTAACCACCGACCATTTACAGGCGTATATAGACTTTCTCAGCTTTGGCGGTACAAATCCTGACGGTACAACCGCAAAGGCACTCAGCAAAGGGTATCTCCGATTGTTTTCGGCTGTTTTACAAGGGGCGTTCCGTTTTGCGGTATTCCCGAAAAGACTGATAACCTTTAACCCGATGCAGTATGTGGTATGGCGAGGAAAGAAAGAAGAATACGAACTGTTCTCGGACGAGGACGGAGAAACTGCCTCCACACCAACGCTCAGCTACGAACAGTATCAGAGATTAGAGGACTTCCTGAAAAAGAAAAACAATCCTGCACTTCTTCCTATACAGATAGCCTATTATACAGGCTTGCGTATTGGAGAGGTCTGTGGTCTGACTTGGCAGGACATCAACCTTGAAGAACAATATCTGACAGTACGCCGCAGTATGCGTTACAACGGGGCAAGGCACAAAACAGAAATAGGGGCAACAAAGCGTAAAAAAATCCGCACCGTGGACTTTTGCGATACGCTTGCCGCAATCCTGAAATCTGCGAAAACAGAACAGCACAAAAACCGTTTCCGATACGGGGAACTGTATAGCCTTAATTACTATTTGGAGGTCAAAGAAAAAGACCGCACCTACTATGAGGTTTACAGTCTGCCGAGGTCGGAAGAAGTCCCAGAGGGGTACAAGGAATTATCCTTTGTCTGCCTTAGACCTGACGGGGCATTTGAAGCACCGAGTACGGTGGGGATTATGTGCAGGACAGCGAGAAAAAAGGTGGAGGGATTGGAGGACTTCCACTTCCATATGCTCAGACACACCTATACAAGCAATCTGCTTTCAAACGGTGCAGCACCTAAAGATGTGCAGGAACTTCTCGGACACGCTGATGTCAGTACCACAATGAATATTTACGCTCACGCTACAAGGGAAGCAAAGCGTACTTCCGCAAGGTTGCTGGATAAGGTAATCGGCGGAGAATAAAAATTTCCCTTGTTTCGGCTCATAAGGGCAAAAACAAGGGAAAATACATTAGGTTTGAACATTTAGTAGGCGATATGCCTTGAAAATACAGGGGTTATAGAGGATTGAATAGATAAATCGGAATTTACGGAGGGAAGACATAGTGAATATTGAATATAAAGCTATCCATGATTTTTGCTGTGATGAACTTGAACGACTCTTTCTTTCGGTAGAGTGGTCATCGGGTCATTATCCGGATAAACTTGTGGTTGCAATGCAAAATTTTGATACAGTTTATTCCGCTTGGGATGAAAATAAACTTGTCGGAATGGTATGTGCAATGGATGACGGAATAATGAATGCTTATGTCCATTATCTTCTTGTCGATCCCGACTATCACGGAAAAACCATCGGAAGAACACTTATAAATATGATAAAGCAAAAATACAAAGACTATATGCGCATAGCGGTTATTGCATACGATGATGAAACGCATTTCTATGAGAACTGTGGATTTGTAAAAAGCAAAGATGCATCACCAATGTTTATTACATCGTTATGGACATAAATTCCAGTTTATCAAACTTACATTTTCAGCCCCCGAGCCTGCTTTTTATCATTAATCTTCTGCTGCAATTTTTTATCCGTCCTTTGCGCTTTCTGTTTTTCTTCAAAGCGGAGTTGATTTTGGATTATGTTGCAAAGGTAACGCAGGAGATAAAGAGAAGAAACTGCAACGCTGTTTCGGTTGGTTTTAATTGAACAATGAGGATACAGAACACCTCTGTCTGAATCAAAGACTGGTTCGGCAGAGGTGTTTTCTTCATATTCAAATGGATTTGAAACAGATTCTTCGTCTGTGTTCTCGTTCTCCACAACCTTTTCTTCGGTGAGATTTAATTTCAACGCTTCCTTGATTATTGAATTCTTGATTGACTTGAATTCCTTGTTTCGGGCAAGCGGAATCCTGTCGGGCACTTCATCCGTGTAGGTGCGGATTGTGTTTTCTTTTTGCTCATACCAAAGATCATACAGCTTATTAATTATGCTGTCATTGGCAAGTTCTTCAACAATAGAATCCACAAGTGCTTTTACATCGGGTTTCAGATAACCGTAAACCTTTTTACCTTTCGTTTTTGAAAGCCTGTCGGCAAGTTCCAACAGCTTATGCTGAATTGATGCGCTGATATATATTTCAGAGTTGATTTTTGAAACCAAATCCTCTACAATATCACGAGCCTCAGCACGGAGCTTATCCCTGTGTTCGGTTTGCTTTTCATAGATGCACAATAAATCTTGCTGAAAAATATCTTTTGCAAATGACGAGCGCAGATTTTCAACTCCCTTTTGTGTGAGATAGCCTTCGTTCTCAACAGTTGAATATGCAATCAAATGCACGTGAGGGTGGTGCGTTTCATTATGAAATGCCGCATACCAACGAAGATTTTCCATTGGTATTTTCAGATTTTTCGCAAGCGCTTCGGTCTGTGTGCGGAGCATATCTCGCCACCGAGTTCCGGTATTAAAACCAAGCCGTTGTGCATCTTCTCTGCGAATAGAAATTATCGCAGTCCAGATATTTCCCTTGTGACGGTCGAGTTCTTCGGTAACCTTACTCAACTGTACCTGCACACCGTCGTCGGTAAACAATCCGTGTGACCCGAATCTCTTGGCACGAGGTCGGGTAGCGATGTAATCGGCATATGCTTTTCTTCCCGAGATTTCATAAGCGTAATCTTCCATAACTCTTGAAATGAAATCAGATGCCGAACCTTGATTTTGCTTTTCAATGTAATCGGCATACTCAAACATATCCTTACTGTCGGGAAAATCTTTAAGGATTTTTTCAATAAGATTCTTCTGTTTTGTTGTTGCAGGGGCAAATTTTTTAGTATCATCAATCTTTTCCACTCCCTCACGAGTTGCAATATATTTTGCATAACCGCCTGCGCTTACTACGATTCGGCTTTAGGTATTTGAATTTTGTAACTAATCTTGCCACGAATAACTACCCTTTCTGCCAATCGTATGCGTCATCAAAGGAAAACGAACCGTTAAGCCGTTTGACTTCCTTGACGCACTCGCCACGAAGCTTTGTAAGTGTCAGTTTGTCTATATCCTGTGACGAGGCAATAATATTCATTGTCATAGCCAGCTCTACGGCTAATTTAAAAATCAGTCTGCTCATTCGGTTGTCGCTCTCAGCGACTATAGACTTCAATGTAGAGGTAACCACATTAGGAAGATACTGACTGTTGTCGTTTGAGGACAGGTAACCCACATAGAAAATTATTGCCTTTTCAATAAATTCACTTCGACTGGAGCAATTATCTTCCTTGTAAATACCCTCAACCATATCAATTGTTGACTGCTTTATCCACAGTGCAAATTTCCGCTTAACTTCTTTTCTGTTATCCGTTTCATTCAAGTGCAAAACCTCCTGTTTTGTCACAACCCACAGTTGCAACTCCTTTATTTTTGGCATTTTATTCGGCTAATCGGGCAGTTAAACCCACAAGTACAACCCCAAGGCTGAAAATTAACCCCTATGGATTTTTGAGGCTGAAAAGTGCGAAAAACCGCATGGCAGTCGGCGTTGCCGTCTGCCGTGAACCGACACGAGGGAGCGACTGCAACTCCGTGTCTTTCTCCTGCTTAAAATTCCACCCTTGAAAAACTGCCCGAAATGCCGTAACTTTGATTTTTCACACCTTGCCATAAACCGCCCGATTTTGGCTTTTATGCGATTTCAGATAACTTTCCCGACTTTTCCTTTAAAAGCCGACACAAGGCGAATGTGGCGAGAATATTCAAAAGCTATGGAACCGAGCAAAATCTGACCGTTTTCACAAACCTTTATTTGAGAAAAAAATCGCATAGCGTTAAGAAAAGTAAAGAATCCGAAAAAAAGAGGATGGAAATTTTATCCACCCTCTGAATTAGTGCGTATGCCATTGAAGATATTTTCAACTTTTTAAAATTTCATTCTTACTAAAACTTAATCTATCAAAAAAATAGGGACTGTTGCAAATTTTACTCATTTGCGACAGCCCCTTAAATATTTAAAGCCTTTGACCATTTCCTGGTTTGGGAAATGGTAAAAATTTACATTAAGATAGAAAGAAGAAGCAATTACGGAGAGTGGCTTTTATTATAGCTACGACGAAATAAGGAAAATGTTTATATTTCAAGACTGCCATATTAATTCAATTACTGTTCCTATGTCAGATTCAACAATATCAATAGCATATTCTTGATTTTCAGATCCTTTTGAAGCTTCTAAAAAATGCTTTCCTTCTATAGGTTTCCAAGCTACTGCGCCATTTTTGTCAGACGTTCCAACAACTTCTGCAATATCTGTATGTGCGCTGCCTTCATTGGCATGCGGTTGAATAACCACATCAATCCCTTCTATAACATTCCCGGAATTATCCTTAAAGATAAAAGTGACTTTATCTTTTGAATAAGTGGCATTCTGTTTTGATGATTCACTTCCGCTTGTATTTTCCGATGATTGAGTTTTTTCTTCGTTAGAAGTTTTAGATTTGGTAGTACTCTCCGGTTTCGTAGTTTCTGCAGTAGATGAATCAGGTTGTGTTGTACTTTCCTGACTTGCTGTTGTTTCATTAGTAACTTTTTCAGAAGCAGTAATTTTAATATTATCTTCTGTTTCTGTCAAATTCGCATTTCCGGAGCAAGCTGTACTTATTAAACAAGCACAAATTAAAACACAACTGAATACAATTGTTTTTATAATTTTTCGCATATGTGCAACCATAAATCATCATCCTTTTTACTTTGTTGAAATTAATTATGCAAAATTAAGCGATTGATTAATACAAATTAGTTCCCATTGGCTTCATCTCCTTTTATGATAATCTAAAATACACCTAAGGTAAAAGATATTAACCTTACATACAAATGCACGCTGTACTTATAACCATAGACGAGCATATTAACCTATGCCATATTTACACATTACTTTGAACACCTTAAATCATCGGGATAATTTTTAAATATGAGAGAATTTCATCAAAGACTATTATTTACAAATTCATTGTAATATAAAGAATTTATTTTGTCAACAAATATTTTTTACGCCGTAATATTGATTTAAGATAAAGATGTTGTATAATGTAATTGAAAAGGAGGTTTTTATGGCTTCTAAAAATTATTTTATTAACGGTATTACGGAATTGCTCATTCTCTCAATTCTGAATTGTCATGACAGCTATGTTTATGAAATAGTAAAGTCCATTGAGAATTTTTCGGAAGGCTTACTGACAATATCTCAAAACACTATATATACCGCCACCTACAAGCTGGAAAATGAAGGTAAAATAACCGAGTATTCAAAGCAGGTAGGCAAAAAGAGAACTCGCATATATTACAGAATTGAGCAAAGCGGAAGAGAATTTCTGAAAGAGATCTCGCAAAATTACAAAAACACAACGGACGGTATTCAAAAAATTATGAATGTACTGTCGCAAGAGCAAGGGGGATGCAAAACGGATGAATAAAATATGCAAACAATATATTTCTGAGGTTAAATCATTTTTCCCGATTATGGGTAAAAGTGAGAAAAGATATGTCACCAAATTAAAAGCGAATATTGAAAGCTACTGCGAAGATGAGGAAATCACAACAAAAGAAGAACTGTACGAAAAATACGGCTTGCCGAATAACGTGGTGAACGATTATTTTTCAGCGGCTGACACGGAATACATAGTCAAAAAAATCAAAACTTCAAAATATATTAAAGCTTTTATCTCAGTAATTTTAATTATTCTGATAATTTTAACATCGGTGTTTTGTGCTTTTTGGTATCAAAATCATCAGATGCTGTTACGGGAAGAAGCATTATTTTCAAATGAAGTAATTGAAGAATAAATTTTAAAAAGGAGATTATCATTATGAATACTGTTAAAAAAATAACACTAATATCATTAATCACAGCATTTATGTGTTGTACAATTTTTTGTGTTCCCACAAGTGCACTATTGCTCAATGATGAAGTAACAAGTATTGAGTATTTAGATAATGGTGATAGAATTGAAACTGTGATCAGCTACAAAGCACCAGATAAATCTTCTGTTACAGTAAACTCAAGCACTAAAACCGCAACAAAAACCAAGTATTACAAAAACAGTAATGGTGCTGTGTTGTGGTCAGTATCAATCAAGGGCACATTTTCTTATAAAGGAAGTAGTTCAAAATGCACAAGTTGTTCTCATAGTACAACCGCACCATCATATGCTTGGTCTATAAAAAGTGCCTCGCACAGTAAATCAGGTAATACTGCTACCGCTACCCAAAAAACATCTACCGGAACAAAGGACTTTTCAACGTCGGTTACGATTAAATGTAGCTCTAACGGTACTATTTCTTAAAATTTAATTATTCATAAAGTTACCAAATCGCATTATGTTGATGATAATAAAAAACTGTTTCTTTTCATATACAGCTGTACAAATTATTAAAACATTTTAAAGAACAAGGAAATTGTAATATTATGCAATTTCCTTGTTCTGCTGTATTATTAGTTCTAAGATATTGTATGGACACATGATTTTATTTAAAAATATAAACAAACGAATTTCAGTACGCAGAAAATATATGTGCCTTTCCAAAGAAGACTTAGTCGAATTGATGGAAATATTACCACAACTTACGTCGACAGCTGTAACTGAAAAAGTTCTCTCCGTCCGGAAAATTTATTATAATAAGCGCCTATGGTTAAACAGGCAATTGTCCTTTGAACATTGGTGTTTATTTTATTTAACATTTTATGCACTATTATATGAAATAATGTCTTTAGATTTTTACATCAATAAAGTGCGTATATTATTCATTTTCTTGCTAAAAATCAGGACTGCGGCATTGCCTACAGTCCCATATTCATCCTATTCGATTTGTTTCCGATAAGGCGCACTGCAATGGAGCAACGCCTCTTTGTTCTTCCTCAGATTTGCCATAAGAGTGACAACATCCTGTAAGTTACCCTGTGCTTCAATCATTTCGTTTACATCATTACCGCTTGATTTGAGCTTATTTTTGCGTGTTGCGTTCTGTATGATTTTACGCTGTTCCATACTCTCCACAAGTCTGTGATAGATGCGGAGAGTTACTCCGTTTCTGTCTGCAAGCTGTGAGAGAATTGACTGTTCTTCAGTTGACGGCGGATATTCTCTGACTGCCCATACACTGCGGTATGAGTCGCCGACAATGTAATAATCGGTGAAAAACTTAATTGTTGACGGCAAAATCATATCAAAGAAATCTTTGGTATATATTTCTTCTGCCTGCTCGGGTGTGAGCACTTTTGGTTTTCTATTTAATAGTCCCATATCATAAGCCTCCTTTTAATTTTGGACTGCCAACACAAGTATGCGGTCATCCTGATTGTATCCGTAACAGGTTGAAAGCGTTAGAATCTGCTGACCGTAAACAGGTGTAATTCCTGTGTCGTATGTGGATTTCTCTTTTGCATATTCAATTCTTGAGTTATAGCTTTTTTCCGTTCCAACTGTTGTGAATCTGTACCAATCATCATCGGATTTTACTTTCATAACAGAAAAGACGGAGTAAGCAAATACCCCGTCTTTCGTTTCGAGCACAACTGTCGTATGTTCCGTAAAATAAGAATAATCGGTATAGTTGCAAAGGTCTGCAAACATTGTGCCGTTGTTCATATGATGACCGTATATGATTAAATTTGTACTGTCGGCTGAACACCTTGCATCAAGAAACGGTGTACCGCTGTAGCTGTACTCGCCGTAAAAGTTTTTGTTCAGATACTTCTGCGGATTACTCGATGTGTGCATAACAGGGTAATTGATATTTGTTCCTGCTATGCTTATCCAGCCGAAACATTCGGAATTCATCGGAATGAGTTCCGATATTGAATGAGGTTCGTAATATGTCGTGAAATACATAGACGATTCGTCTTGAACATCATTATCACAATCACTGACTTTTAATAAATTTGGATTTATGAATTGTTCTTTTTCAGTATCATTACCTGTCGATTCCTCAGTAACAATTTCTGCAAGGTTTTTAAAACTTTCATTCTCTTTGTACTCTGTAAACACCTGCGAAAATATTGAAACCAGGCAGGCAATTATAACAACAGAAAATACGCCTATCACAATTCCTATTTTGATTTTTTCTTTATGTTTCTTCATAGGTATGCTCCTTTTCATAATACTGCTCGCCGTCATAGTCGGGCATCAAATCACCATTCATACTTGCTTCAAAGTATATTGCAAGATAACGCTTGATGTCTGCTTTCTTCATTCTTGTGACCTCGAAACCCTGATCTGATATAATCTTCTCAACTTTGTTTGCTTTCTGCAAAACATTTTCGGATTTTGAAGATTTACACCTTGCTATGAACAGAAACTGCCTTGCGGTTGAGGTTTCGGTCTGAATACTGTCGAGAAAATCCAAATCCTTGTTAAGAATCCTTCTGACCTTTTCATTCTGTTCAGCTTCAATCCTGCCTTTGATATAGCTTTTGTTTGTATCGAAGCACTCGCAGGAATCGGTACAGGTGATCTCAATATCCGGCACAGCAGAAAGCACCATCATCAGGTGGCGCACCTTGATTTCGATATTCGTGTGGGAAAGCACAGAAATATTTGTAGGCTGAACCATATAGAAAATAAGTTCTTTCTTGCCGACCTTTAAACCGTTTTTCGTAAAGGTTTTTATGCCCATCAAATCCTGAACAGATTTACCTTTTTGTTTTGTTTTTTTCTGCTTGTTCTTCATTTATTTGCCCCTTTCTGCCCAAAAATAAGTCTGTTGAGTTGATATAAAATACTTCACAGCATAGCGGATAAAGTCCAGAATAGTTGTATCTTCAAGTCGTATTGACAAAAAGCCAAAGCAGAGTGTTACTGCAAGAGGTACTATTATTCTCGTCTGTGCAAGTATAAGGATGATAAGCTTCCATAACCTTGCTATTGAGCATATCTCTTGACTCCTTTGAAATCGGATGAACAATCTCGCTGAACTTCGTTTCGCCGTTTTCATCAACATAGTTACTTGCAGGCATTGCAACAAATAAGCCTTTTCTTGAGTTCATCACTCTGATTCCGTGAATAGCCACAGCACCGCCGACAGTAACGCTTGCAAACGCCTTTGTGTTGCAATCTTCTACGTCAACGAGCTTATCAATCCTTACCTTGATATACGGCAGTTTCCTTTTCTGATTGTTGTTTTTGTTTCCATTAAAATTTGTATTCTGTGCCATATGAATTTACCTCCGATTTAGTGTTTCTGCTTTTCTGCCCACAGCAGAGAAAAGATGCAAAAGTGCGTTTCTCTGTTCTTTCTCGGACAGACTGTCAAGGAAATCTTCAAGGGTGTAATTTTCCTCATATTCTTCTGCAAATTCATTACAGTTATCGCAGATTTTTTCTTTCCTTACAACTACCGAGCCGTCATCCTGCTGGGTGAATGATAAAACATCGTTGTATCTGAATCCGATTCGCTGGCGGATTTCATAGGGGATTGTAATTCTTCCTCTTTTTCCGAGAACTCTGAACAACCTGAGCATTACTCGTCCTCGCTTTCTGCGAGTTCTGCTCTGCACTCATCGCAGATGCAGTCGCAACAACATTCTTCACTATCATCATCGCATCTCTCAATCAGAATTGCTCCGTCCATAGCTGAAATCTGCACAGCACAGTCGGATGTGATTCCTGATACAATAAGTGCGTCAAGCGGTATAGTTACATAAATTCTATTTTCCATTGTTAATAATACACTCCTTCAAAATTTGTTCTAAATCAATTTGTTGTTCGGTGGTTAAATCAAGCAGGCTCAACTGCAACGGCTTGTTTTTCTGGCTAAAGGCATTGACAGCTGTGCTAAAATGTTTGCTTTAAAACACAGTTTAAAATACACAGAATTTCTCATTTCATATGCTGATATGGTTTTAGCCTTTTGGGACGGAAAAAGCAGGGGGGGACAAAATTTGTAATAGATAATTGTAAGAAAATTAACAAGCCGATCAGGATTATAACAGAATTTTAATCGGCTGATTCATCCACCTTTTTAATAATCTTTCCAATTTCAGAAATTACATTCACTGTCACAGCGTTTCCTGCCATTTTGTATAGCCTGCTGTCGGATAGTCCTGTCGCTTTTGCTTTGTCGAATTGATCGTCCGTGAAACCTTGTAATTTCCAGCACTCCATCGGAGTAAGCTTTCTTATTCTGCCGATATGGACTTCTCCGTTTGGCTCAATAAAGGCTACTGCAAACTTTTCATTGTCATCAAGAACATCTGAATTTTCTACAAAAACTCCCGAATGTTCAGCCTTGCGGTTACTGATTCCCAAGTCGTGCCTTGCGGTTATGCACCTAAAATAATACGCTTGCGTTGCGGAAGTAGTAAGCGTGTGTGCTATCTGACTTCCGACTCTGCCACGCCTTGAATTTTGTCCCGAAAAGGCGGTATCAATGCTGTCACCGGGATATGCCATCTGATAACCGTATTTGGTCTTAGACTTTATCGGCAAGCCAAAGTTTTCAGTATCTTCAATGAGATAAAGTCCCGAATGTCCGCCGAACCCGCCCAAACCGCTTGTCAAAGTACAACTTAGTCCTTTTGATGAGTAGATTCGTTCACCTTGCGTTGGCTTTTCTTTGTATAAGAGCTTTTCCGCTTGTTTGCGTGAAAGATAATACTTCTCCGGCACATTTTCCTCGATTATATCCGATAATGTACACTCGATTTCGTGATTGGGGTACTCCGAAATTTTTGCTGTTAAGTACCTGCCAGCATACATCATACCCCTCGTCGGTGCAAGCTCTGCTTACTCGTTTCCAACCGCAAGCGGTTAAAAACTCGCACGCTATGCTGCACCTCCTCTCCCCCAAAAAGCTTAATGCTTTTCGGGGACCCTGTATTCAATGTATTGAGGATTGTTTCAAATGTTTTGCCTGAGTCATGGTTAAGCAGACCGGGAACATTTTCGAGGTAGAGATACTTAGGTTTTTTAACGGCAGTAATTCGAGCAATCTCAAAAAACAGCGTTCCTCTTGTATCGTCAAATTCTTTTCTTGCTCCCGCGATTGAGAAGCTTTGGCAAGGAAATCCGCCGGTAATAAGGTCGAACTCGGGTAACTGTTCGGGTACGATTTTTCTTGCGTCATCAAAGTAAAGTTCACCTCCCGTGTCATACATTGCTTCATATGCCTGCTTTGCATACTTGTCGATTTCGCAGTATCCGACGCACTCAAAACCACCTATTACTTCAAGTCCTGAACGGAAACCGCCGATGCCTGCAAACATATCAAAAAATTTGATTGCCATAAATCTCATTCCAGCGAAGATTTATAGATTAAAACTCACCTCACATTCCCATAGTCATTCCGCTATCCTCATCAGGAGTTTCATTTTCAACTTCTGATTTAGATTGGTTTTCTGCTTCGATTTCTTCCTGCGTAAGCTTTCTGAATGTGTCCTCACCGGGAACGATACCAATGGTTCGATTGTTATCCCATTCAGGGAATATTGTTCCCATTGAATCAACAAATTTAACTGTTCCTCTTGTTCCTGCCGGAACAGGTGCGTAAGGATCCTTCATACTGATAAGCTCAATTCTTGTACCCGGCGGATACAATTTCTTTGTGCTTTCAGCGATTCTGCGCTGTCTTTCATATTCGTTCAAGTTATACATCTCCTCAAGTTAATTTGTTTAATTGCATTGTTTTTTAAGTGGGACTTCTGATTTTTATAGTCATAAAATCAACCTCATTCTTTCTTTTTATTTGTGTTGAGATTTTTGTTATCAGAGAAATGTGCCTGATTATTTTCATCGCAGTCATCATTACGCCTGTCAAAATTAGGTTTCTGACGCATCTCTCTTTCAAACTTTCTGAGTTCGGGTGTGTCGGTAAAATACATTTAAAATCATTCCTTTCAAATTTTTTGCAAATAAAAAAGGCAACCGTTCTAATCAAAAAAATTAAAACGATTGCCAAATAAAAAAAGAGCCAATTACTATATCTCTAAAATAAGAAATATGATGATTGACTCATATATTTGATAATATTAAATTAAGCAGATTAGCGAAAGTAATCAGTTTTCTTTACCTTTAACTAAATTTTGTAGCTTTTCAACAGCTTCATCTTTAGTTTCAGAATCCTTCACTATTTGGATAATTGAGTTCATAAGAACATCAAATTGTTTGTCTGTCATATTTTCGAACTCCATATCTTTTCCTTTCCGATAAAACAATTATCACTTCTACCGGAAATAAATTTTATATATAAGTAATTGAGGCTCATAGAAAAACTATGAGCCTCTTTTGGCTCCCCCAACTGGGCTCGAACCAGTGACATCATGATTAACAGTCATGCGCTCTACCGACTGAGCTATGGAGGATTATACAATTTTCTTTGATTTTATTCAAAGATTTTTGTTCAGATTGCATAAAGAGCAATCTTTTTTGTTACTTAAATCCCCGGTAGTGGATTTAAACAACTTTCCTAATTTTTCCTCAAACTAAGTAATAATGTCAGGTACTTTTCTGTACACTCGCACTACCGACTGAGCTATGGAGGAATATAGCGCAAAACACCTGATTAGGTGTTTCGCCTGTGTTGGCATCTCCCTATCTTTCCAGGCCGTCACCAGCCAAGTATTTTCGGCACCACTGAGCTTAACTTCTGTGTTCGGTATGGGAACAGGTGGACCCTCAGCGTCATCAACACCAACTATTCTCTTGTATTTATTCTTCCCTTATTTGAGAAGTTTATACCATCTTCATGGTGACTCGTGCGGGAATCGAACCCGCGTTGCCGGCGTGAGAGGCCGGAGTCTTAACCGCTTGACCAACGAGCCATCTGTTTGTAACAAAGGCTAATGGTCTTCTTTTCATTAGCCCCTGTTACCTTTTTGGTGCACCATCAGGGGCTCGAACCCGGGACACCCTGATTAAGAGTCAGGTGCTCTACCAACTGAGCTAATGGTGCATTTCACAGTCGCTTTGACAGCGCCCTGAAAACTGAATAAAGATTAAGCAAAGTGAGAAGCAATATTGTAAATACTTTAATAAGCTGACCAAAAGACTCTTGTGGTCAAGCCCTCGACCTATTAGTACTGCCAAGCTAAATGCCTCACGACACTTACACACGCAGCCTATCAACCTCGTAGTCCTCAAGGGGTCTTACTTGCTTATGCAATGGGATATCTAATCTTGGAGTCGGCTTCACGCTTAGATGCTTTCAGCGTTTATCCGTTCCGTACGTAGCTGCCCAGCCGTGCCATTGGCATGACAACTGGTGCACCAGAGGTACGTCCATCCCGGTCCTCTCGTACTAAGGACAGAGCTCCTCAAATATCCTGCGCCCACGACAGATAGGGACCGAACTGTCTCGCGACGTTCTGAACCCAGCTCGCGTACCACTTTAATCGGCGAACAGCCGAACCCTTGGGACCGAATACAGCCCCAGGATGTGATGAGCCGACATCGAGGTGCCAAACCTCCCCGTCGATGTGGACTCTTGGGGAGATCAGCCTGTTATCCCCAGGGTAGCTTTTATCCGTTGAGCGACGGCATTTCCATTCACATACCGCCGGATCACTAACTCCAACTTTCGTTACTGCTCGGACCGTCATCCTCGCAGTTAGGCTGGCTTTTGCGTTTACACTCTGAGGCACGGTTTCCGTCCGTGCTGAGCCAACCTTTGAGCGCCTCCGTTACCTTTTCGGAGGCGACCGCCCCAGTCAAACTGCCCACCTGACAATGTCCCCCGACCGGATTCACGGTCGCAGGTTAGAATTCCAGAAACCTAAGGGCGGTATCCCAACAATGACTCCGTATAAGCTGACGCTCATACTTCCTAGTCTCCCGCCTATCCTGTACATAGATTTCCGAAACCCAATATCAGGCTACAGTAAAGCTCCATGGGGTCTTTCCGTCTTGCCGCAGGTAACCGGCATCTTCACCGGTACTACAATTTCGCCGGGTGGGTAGTTGAGACAGTGCCCAGATCGTTACACCATTCGTGCGGGTCGGAACTTACCCGACAAGGAATTTCGCTACCTTAGGACCGTTATAGTTACGGCCGCCGTTTACCGGGGCTTCAATTCGGAGCTTGCACTCCTCCTCTTAACCTTCCAGCACCGGGCAGGTGTCAGCCCCTATACTTCATCTTTCGATTTGGCAGAGACCTGTGTTTTTGCTAAACAGTCGCCTGGGCCTATTCACTGCGGCTCTTTCGAGAGCACTCCTTATTCCGAAGTTACGGAGTCAATTTGCCGAGTTCCTTAACTACCCTTCTCCCGCTGGCCTTAGAATTCTCTTCCTGTCCACCTGTGTCGGTTTGCGGTACGGGCGTCTACTTCTATACACAAAGCTTTTCTCGCCATACGCCACATTTACTTCCCTACTCTAATTTCAGTCCCTTGCGCCCGGGTCAACCATCGCCCGGGTTAAACGCTTTGTATGTGTCCCTTTGTTTAAATTGTAGACGGTAACGGAATATCAACCGTTTGTGCATCGGCTACGCCTTTCGGCCTGACCTTAGCTCCCGACTTACTTGGAGCGGACGAACCTTCCTCCAAAAACCTTAGACTTTCGGCCATTAAGATTCTCACTTAATTCTCGCTACTTATTCCGGCATTCTCACTTCTGTACAGTCCACCGCCGCTTTCGCTACGACTTCACTCCGTACAGAACGCTCTCCTACCATACCTTGCGGTATCCTAAGCTTCGGTGTATAGTTTAGCCCCGTTAAATTTTCGGCGCAGAATCACTCGACCAGTGAGCTATTACGCACTCTTTTAATGAGTGGCTGCTTCTAAGCCAACATCCTGGTTGTCTATGCAATTCCACATCCTTTTCCACTTAACTATACTTTGGGACCTTAGCTGTGGGTCTGGGCTGTTTCCCTTTTGACAATGAAACTTATCTCCCACTGTCTGACTCCTGGAAAACGATTATCTGGCATTCTTAGTTTGATAAGGTTCAGTAACCTCTCGGCCCCTAGCCAATTCAGTGCTTTACCTCCAGTAATCTATTCCAAGGCTAGCCCTAAAGCTATTTCGGAGAGAACCAGCTATCTCCGGGTTCGATTGGAATTTCTCCGCTATCCACACCTCATCCGCTACCATTTCAACGGGAGTCGGTTCGGTCCTCCATGGAGTTTTACCTCCACTTCAGCCTGGACATGGGTAGGTCACCCGGTTTCGGGTCGAATACAACTGACTTCATGCGCCCTTTTTCAGACTCGCTCTCGCTACGGCTTCACACCTTAAGTGCTTAACCTTGCCAGTTACATTCACTCGCCGGACCATTCTATACCCGATCGTTCGTTGATGAACTTTCGGTGCTTGTAAACACAAGGTTTCAGGTTCTCTTTCACTCCCCTTCCGGGGTGCTTTTTTTCACCTTTCCTTCACAGTTCTTCTTCCCTATCGGTCCCCGAGTAGTATTTAGGCTTGGAGGATGGTCCCCCATATTCCCACCGGGTTTCACGTGTCCGGCGGTACTCTGGATACAGTCTGATGTCTTAACTTTTCGCCTACAGGATTTTCACCCTTCTTTGATTGCCCTTCCCATGACATTCGGCTAAATCTCGACAATTCATTCTACTGTCCGAACCCCTAACATATTACTACATTAGGTTTGGCCTCTTCCGCGTTCGCTCGCCACTACTTACGGAATCTCAGTTGATTTCTCTTCCTCGCCCTACTTAGATGTTTCAGTTCAGGCGGTTCCCCTCATATACCTATGTATTCAGTATATGATGATTAGACTTTCCTCTAATCGGATTGCTCCATTCGGAAATCTACGGATATAACGCTCACTTACAGCTCCCCGTAGCTTATCGCAGTTAGTCACGTCCTTCTTCGGCTCTCGGTGCCAAGGCATTCCCCTTGTGCTCTTTGTAGCTTGACCATTTGAGATATCTTTTGGTTCTTCTTTTTGTAATGTAAATTACTCTTTTTTCGCAGTTTAATAAGCCATTAGTTTATAACTAATCTTTTATTACCCTTTAAGCTAATTGTAGTATTTATTACCTTCGTTTAACGCTTTCTCTTATTTGAGTTTGTCAAGTTTCATTCTCTTCGCTATTCTTTAAATAACTCCCACTCGTCTAATCTGTTGCAATCACTAAAGTGATTTTACAGCTTAGTCCTCATCAGTGCAGCATGCTGATCTGCGATTACTAGCAATTCCATCTTCATACAGGCGGGTTGCAGCCTGCAATCTGAACTGAGAACATTTTTAGGGGTTTGCTCCACATCGCTGTTTTGCTTCCCCATCTGTTTATGTCCATTGTAGTACGTGTGTTTTGCCCAGGTCATAAGGGGCATGATGATTTGACGTCGTCCCCACCTTCCTCCGTTTTGTCAACGGCAGTCCTATTAGAGTGCTCTTGCGTAGCAACTAATAGCAAGGGTTGCGCTCGTTGCGGGACTTAACCCAACATCTCACGACACGAGCTGACGACAACCATGCACCACCTGTCTCTACTTTCCCCGAAGGGCACCCTAACATATCTCTATCTCGTTAGTAGGATGTCAAGACCTGGTAAGGTTCTGACCCCCACACCTAGTAATCATCGTTTACAGCGTGGACTACCAGGGTATCTAATCCTGTTTGCTACCCACGCTTTCGTGCCTCAGCGTCAGTTAAAGCCCAGCAGGCCGCCTTCGCCACTGGTGTTCCTCCCCATCTCTACGCATTTCACCGCTACACGGGGAATTCCGCCTGCCTCTACTTCACTCAAGCTCTGCAGTTTCAAATGCAGGCTATGGGTTGAGCCCATAGATTTCACATCTGACTTGCAAAGCCGCCTACGCACCCTTTACACCCAGTAAATCCGGACAACGCTTGCTCCCTACGTATTACCGCGGCTGCTGGCACGTAGTTAGCCGGAGCTTATTCATTAAGTACCGTCACTTTCTTCGTCCTTAATAAAAGAAGTTTACAATCCGAAGACCTTCATCCTTCACGCGGCGTTGCTGCGTCAGGGTTTCCCCATTGCGCAATATCCCCCACTGCTGCCTCCCGTAGGAGTCTGGGCCGTGTCTCAGTCCCAATGTGGCCGTTCAACCTCTCAGTCCGGCTACCGATCGCGGTCTTGGTGAGCCGTTACCTCACCAACTAACTAATCGGACGCGAGTCCATCTCTAAGCGATAAATCTTTGATATATCTACCATGCGATAAATATATGTTATGCGGTATTAGCATTCTTTTCAGAATGTTATTCCCCTCTTAGAGGCAGGTTACTCACGCGTTACTCACCCGTCCGCCACTAAACTTAATCAAATTCATTCCGAAGAAATCTTTTAAAAAAGTTCCGTTCGACTTGCATGTGTTAGGCACGCCGCCAGCGTTCGTCCTGAGCCAGGATCAAACTCTCTAAAATTTGTATATTAAGCTTTCGCTTACTATCAATTTGAGCTTTAATCGCTCATTCCGAATACTAACGTATCCGTAATTCCTGATGCTTTGTTGTGTGCATCTCACTGTAAATCTTTGAGTATCCTCAAAGTATTACGGGTTCCTTTATCTTTCTCGTTGTTTAATTTTCAAGGTCCTACGCACTTTTTGGAAAGTTTTTTGTCGGTTCTTACCGAACCTCTCTCAACAGTGCGTGAATTATTATATCACATACATTTTCGTTTGTCAACACTTTTTTCAAAGTTTTTAAAAAGTTTTTTGAAATCTCTTTCATTACTTTTTAAAAGCTTTTTTCTGTGTTTTCAAACCTTTCTGTTGTTTGTGCTTTCCTCAAGCGACTTCGTTATTATATCACTCCTTTTTACAAATTGCAACCCCTTTTTTCAATTTTTTTCAAAAAATTTTAAATAATTTTTACTTTATCTTCATAAACTCAATATATAGTGTTTACATATATGGAATATACTATTTTTAGTCTGAAATAATACTCTCTTACATATATATCTAATAAAATCAAGTATCACGATTATTAAATTGAAAACTGATTTAATTTCAAAAATTACTTTTATCTTTAATAGTATATATGTAATCTTAAGATAAAGTCTTATATTGATAAATAACTGTATTACAGGCAATTACTTATTTCAACTGTATAGTTTATATATCAGACAGACTTCGTACAAACTCAATATATTTCTTATGTGCTATACGGTAATAGTGCACAACGCAACTCAATTCAATTTATATTGATTACACAAATTTTGTAAAAATTGTATAATTCATTTGATTTTTTTAAAAATTATGATATTATATATATGTATAGAGTAAGTAATACAAGTTACTTTTCCATACATTTCTTGCACCGGAGGTTATGATATGAGCTGCAATAACATTATTACAATTACAAGACAGTACGGTTCAGGCGGTCACAACATAGGAAAGGCTCTTTCAGAACGCCTTGGCATTCCATTCTATGATAAGGAGCTTATATCTTTAGCAGCCAAAGAGAGCGGAATTAGTCCTGAAGTATTTGAAAATGTTGATGAGAAGGCTACAAACAGCCTTTTGTACTCTCTTTCATTAGGACTTTATAATTACGGTAACGGTTTTTCATCTATGGGTGATTTACCTGTTAATGACAAGCTCTACATTTTACAGCACAAGATTATCAAGCAGCTTGCCAATGAAGGTCCATGCGTATTCGTTGGCAGATGTGCGGATTATGTTTTGAAGGATCACCAAAACCTCGCTAAAATTTATATCTATGCTGACATTGATGTAAGAACTAAGAGAGCAGTCGAAAGACAAAGTATTGATCCCGCTCGTGCAAAGCAGGCAGTATTAAAAGCAGACAAAAACAGAGCAAACTACTACAGTTTCTATTCAGGAAAAAAGTGGGGCTTGGCAGATAACTATGATTTGTGCATTAACAGTACAGCTCTTTCTACCGAGCAGGCAGTTGACATTATTTGTGAATACTTAAATATTATTAACAAGTAATCCTGTATAATTCCTGCACTTCCTGAATATAATGGTATTGTTTACTATAATATAGGAGGTGTTTTTATGAGAATTATTGTAATGGATATTGATGATTTTATCTTTGGCAATGAAGAATGGCATCAGAGCGAAAGATAACCGTACTTTGTAAAATTGTAAATCGTGAATACGAATAAGATAAAAGTGATGGCTGAAATCAACCATCACTTTTTTGTTTGCCCCTGAAACGATACGAGGGCGTGCTATAATTATATCTATGATAAAAACGGAGATTTTATTCCCCGTTGCTGATAAATGAAAGCGGGTCTGCAAATTGTCTGTCTATCTTAACGGCAACATGAATATGATTTTTGTCGTGTACTTCACAAGGAACTGCACCTATTACAGCGATTTTCTGTCCGTTTTCTACCGAATCGCCTTCTTTTACGGTTATTCCGTTTAATCCGCTGTAAATAACTACGGCATTATCGGTTGCAATCTCTACCGTTTTTCCGTACAGTTTATCCTCGTCAACCTTTATTACCGCACCGCCTGTCATTGCGGTTACTTCATCGCCTATCTCACCCGCAAAATCCACTCCGAGATGCGATTTCCATACATTAAGACTTTTATAATACACTGTTTTCTCGCTGTATTCTCTTATAATGTTTTTCTGATTTAGCGGATAACTTAGAGTTAAATCGGTTGAAAGCATAGTTTGTAAGGCATTTCTTGTTGTGTCCTGCTCGGTAGGTTCGGTGTAAGGGGGAATTGTAACAGATATTGTTGGAACAGTTATTTCATTTGCAACTTTAGGAAATGTAGTTTCCTCTGCAATCTCCGTTATACCTGTCACCTGATTATTTACCTCCACTGCCGTGGTGGTGGGTTGCTCCGTAGGTTCTTTTTTGCTCCCGATATAGTATTATATGTTGAATACACTGCCATAGTTACGGCTATTAAGCAGATAGAAAGCGCAGTATAGAATCCTGCCTTTTCATATCTGCTCTTTTTCTTTCTGCTGTTATTTTCGCTCATAAATAGCACCTCCGTTGTTATTATTGGCTCTGCTGTAATAAATATACAATTATATAAAAATATTTTATTGTATAAATCTGCTACAACATTGAATTTACTTGATTTTTTTGCTGAAATTTGGTACTATTAAAGAGTATTTGTGTTTAATAACAAAATAGAGGAGGAAAATATGAGTACAGCAAATATAATAGTTTTATGCTCCTTTGCGGCATATATGGTCATTATGATAATTATTGGCTTTGTATCGTCTAAGGGCACAAAGAACAACGAGGACTATTTCCTCGGCGGACGAAATCTTGGCGGCTGGACCGCTGCACTCTCTGCACAGGCTTCCGATATGAGCGGTTGGCTGCTTATGGGACTTCCGGGTTCGGTTTACCTTGCGGGAACAGGTGAGGTATGGATAGCAGTCGGACTTTTGATCGGTACTATACTCAACTGGTACATTGTTTCGGCACGATTAAGAAAATATACAATCGTTGCAGGAAACTCACTTACAATTCCGAGCTTTTTCCAGAACCGTTACCGTGACGATAAGGGCGTAATAAAAATGGTATCTGCCATTATTATTGCAATATTCTTCACAGTATATACAGCCTCGGCATTCAGTTCGGGCGCAAAGCTTTTCGCTACACTTTTCGGCAACTCTGAAAACTACAACACTGTATATACAATCGGTCTTATAGTTGCTGTAATTGTAATTCTTGTTTATACATTTCTCGGCGGATTTAAGGCTGTTTGCTACACTGACTTTATACAGGGACTTTTAATGCTTGTTGCCATTATGGCGGTTCCGATAATCGCTTATGTAGCTCTTACATATAACAACAGTTTCTCACAGTCACTTATCGACAGCGGTGTAACAAACCCGGATAATTACCTTAACTTCTTTAAAAATGATGACGGTTCAAATGTTTCTGCCGTTTCCATTATTTCTAACCTTGCATGGGGACTCGGTTACTTTGGTATGCCACACATTCTTATAAGATTTATGGCGGTAAAAAGTGACTCTGAAATCAAAAAGTCAAGAAAAATTGCTATCGTATGGGTTATCATTTCACTTGCCGCATCTTGCCTTATCGGACTTGTTGCAAGAGGTTACCTTATCGAAAATCTTGACGCTACAGCAAGCGAAACAGTATTCATCAGACTTATTCAGCAGATCTTCTCCGATAACGGAATAATGATATTCATCGGCGGTATATTCCTTTGCGGTATTCTTGCCGCTATTATGTCAACAGCCGACAGCCAGCTCCTTGTTACCGCATCTGCCGTATCAGAGGATATTTACAAAGGCGTTAAGAAAAACGCTACAGAGAAAAGTGCTCTTAACATCGGTAAGGTTGCGGTAGTTGTTGTTGCAATTATCGGATTTGTAATTGCCATTAATCCTAACTCAAGTATTATGGGACTTGTTTCTGACGCATGGGCAGGTTTTGGCTCTGCTTTCGGTCCGGTTGTACTTCTTGCGTTATTCTGGAAACGCTCAACACTTGCAGGTGCAATCAGCGGTATGGCAACAGGCGCACTTACAGTTATTGTATGGGACTATTTACCGCTCGTAAACGGTGTAACTCTTTACAAAGCAACAAATCTTTATTCTCTTGTTTTAGGTTTTGCGCTTGCGCTTATCGTAAATATTATAGTTTCTCTTATAGCAAAGAAACCTTCAAAAGAAATTCAGGACGAGTTTGATTCAATCAAAAGCATTGAAATTTAAGATACAAAAACAGGTTGTCGCAATTAAGCGGCAACCTGTTTTTTGTTGATATTCAGTTGTTAAAGAATTTTATTACAAATTCACTGCCTTTATTAAGTTCAGACGATACACTTATGTATCCGCCTTGCTTTTCAATAATTGTCTTTGCAAGTGAAAGTCCTATACCCACACTGTCATCACTTGAGTTTTTGCCCTTATAAAATCGTTCAAATATATGAGGCAAATCTTCTTTTGTAATACCGCTGCCGTTATCCTTTATGCTGATTTTTGTATAAAGTTTATTTTGGTCAGCGGTTATTTTTATATTTCCGTTCTGTGAATGTTCAATGCAGTTCTTAATTATATTCGTAACAGCCTCGCAAAGCCATTTTTTATCGCAGTTAAGTTTGTATGTGTCGTCACACAATGTTTCTACACTTACATTGCAAATTTCAGCCATTACTGCCGTATTTTTAATACATTCATCAATAATGCTTTTTACATCGACATCTGCGTATTTAAATCTGATTGCCTCTGCATCAAGTTTTGAAAATGTAAGCAGGCTTTGCACCAAGAATGAAACAGTGCTTGTATTATGCTTTATGTCGCTTAAAAATTCATGCCTTATTTCAAGCGGCATATCGTCATCGTCAAGAATATTATCAACCATTACAATTATTGATGTAAGCGGAGTTTTAAGCTGATGTGATATATCCGACAATGATTTTTGCAGGTTTTCCTTGTCTTTCCTTGAATTTTCCGCCTGCTCTCTGAATTTTACGGTTGTACGGTAAATCTGATTATCAAGCAGAGAAAGCTCGTCCTCGTTGTTCTCGTCAATCTGCAATGAATAATCGCCAAGGTTAATGCGTTCAATCCGCTTTGCAATATCCATAGTCTGTTTCTTTTGAATTTTTAAATACCCTAAAAACAGAACCGCAAAAGCAAGTCCAAATGCTATACAAACAGATACCGAAAGAATCACATATTTGTATGAGCCTTGATTACTGTACGAAACCCAATCCTTCTCGGGGTAAATTCCGTACTTATTTAAAAATTTCGAATTATCCGTATATTCGGTTTTATTATTAAGTATTTCGGCTACTTCTTTTTCGCTGACATCAGGGTATTTTTCAAGCAGTATATTTACAAGCTGATTTATGGTATCGTTACTTGTTTTTCTTATATTCTCAAGACCGATAAAAGTAAAAACAGCCGATATTACACAAAATACAATTGTTACCGCAAGACCCGCACATACAAACTTTTGAGCATTTTTCATTCGCTGACCTCCGCAACCTGATACCCCATTCCCTTTACCGTTTTTATTATATCCGCATCAAGTTTTTTGCGTACTCTTTTTATGTACACAGTAAGAGTATTGTCATTTACAAAGTTTCCAGATACATCCCATATTTTTTCAAATATCAGTTCTCGTGTTACCACTTTACCTGCATTTTGCATTAACAGCGACAATAATTTATATTCAAGTGCGGTAAGTTCAAGCTGTTTTCCGTTTTCAAACACCGCCGATTTATCCAAATCAAGCGTAACGCCCGATACTGTAATTATGTTCTTTTTACTGTTTTTATTCGCCACTCGCTTTATGCGTGCAATAAGTTCTCTTGTAGAAAAAGGCTTTGTTATGTAATCGTCCGCACCAAGTTCAAGTCCGTTTACTACACTGTCTTCATCATCAACAGCGGTAAGAAAAATTACAGGCAAATCGGAATATCTGCGAATTTTTTTAAACAAATCAAAGCCGTTTCCGTCGGGAAGCATTATATCAAGCACTGCTACATCATAATTAAAAGGTGCTTTTCGTACAGCCTCGTCTAAACTAAGACAGTATTCACAACTGTATCCGTTCTGTGCAAATGCATACTCAAGTCCTTTTATTATGCTTTTGTTATCCTCAACAAGCAGTATCTTCATACTAACACTTCCCTTCTTTTGTGATTATATCACCCTGTAAGCCGATATGTCAAATATTATCGTTGCGTATGGTTTCAATTATATTCTGTTTATTCACTTTGCTGATAGAAATTTTCATAATAAGCCATACAACAAAGAATACGAACACTATGCTTATGAGTACAGCCATAGTCGGGAATGAATAGTCAAGCATAATGGTATTTCCCGTAGCCTTAAATATAGCATAACCTCCGAGCAATCCGAGCGGAACACCGATAAGCAAGGATTTTAAACCGTAGAACAAACTTTCAAGTCTTATCATTCTGTTAAATTCTTTCTTTGTCATACCGATAGACTTGAGCATCGCAAATTCCTTACTGCGCAAACGCATATTGGTATTGATTGTGTTAAATACATTTGTTATACCGATAAGTGAAATTACAATAATAAAACCGTAAGCAAAGATTGCAATAATAAGCACAATGGCATTCATCTGTTCTTTTTGCTCGTTAATATTAAAAACATCAAGATTTTCTATATCAAGATTATTTATATATTCTACCGTATTTACAGGGTCAGCCGAATCAATAACAATGACTCCTGTTGTATGGTCATTATCCTCGGCAAACAGCTTTTTAAAATAATCCTCACTTACAAGCACACTTCCCTCATTTAGGGTACTCATAATACTTGAAACTATAGACCCCGGCACTTCCTTATTAATTGTATCATATATAACAAGGTCAACAGACTTATAATCATCCGGATTATATACAAAATCAGGATCTGTTTTCTGAATTTCTTTAATATCATCCTCAGTATATGACGGGGTTCCGTTAGGATACAACTTTACAACAGTGTTCATAGGCAAGTCAAATTCCTTACCCTTGATAAGAATATTATCCGAATTGTAGTATTTAAAATCATTCGTAATAAGTGCTTTATCCTTGACATCATCATAATTATATCCAAGTGCGGTTACATACTCCTTAAAGCTCTTATTATCCACACCAAACACATACGCTAAATCGCCGCCCGATAACTCTGCCGCTTTGGCATCCTCCGTATAATAATCGGTAAGCCCCACTATATTGCCATAATAATTTTCACAGGCTTTTATGCTTGAATTTATATCCGTATCAGCAATGATTCTTTTGTAAACATTTTCGTATTCATCATATGACAGCTTATCGTTTGCATGTACAGTAATATTGTAAGAAATATCCTTAAAGTGATCACCTGCAATTTTTAATCCGTACTCAATAAAGGTGGAAATTGAAATAAACATTGCAACTGTTATAATAATAGAAATTACAGTAGTGCGGTACTTCTTTTTACTGCGTTTAAGGTTTTTATAGGCAATTTCTCCGCCCACACCAAACAGCTTTTTAATAAATTTCGGTGATTTATAGCTTTTCTTTTTATTAATCTTAATGTCGTTGTTGCCTCTGATTGCGGTAATCGGAGCAATTCTTGAGGCTCTGAAAGCCGATGAAAGCGTAGAAAACAGAATAATAACCGCTGACATTACAGCAGAAATAACCGCTACCCACCATGGAACAGCATAAACAAATGAGATTCCGTTCAGCATATTTTCGAGCAATGCGTTCAAAATTACCACAAGCAGCGCAATTACACCTACGCCAAGCAAAATGCCTGCCGGAATACCGATTATGCCAAGCACAAAGCCCTCAAAAAGCACATTATGCCTTATCTGCTTTGATGTAGCACCGATTGAAGCAAGCATACCGTACAACTTTGTTTTTTCGGTAATTGAAATTGCAAAGCTGTTGCGGATAACAAAAATACTTGAAATTGCAATAATTACAATAATTATTACAGCTAATGATAAAAGCATTCTCATATACTCGTCACTTAGCGCAAAGCCTTTGTATCTCAGCAAATCTTTGTTTATACTCGCCTCATAAAAATCGCCGTTTTCAAGATAAACTTCAAAATCATTTTTTAAACTCTCAAAATCGTCACCCGTTAAATTTAAAATCTCACCGCTCGTTGTAATATAATCTTTTTCACCGTCTGATGTAAAACTTATAAACAAATCATTTATATCGGCATTTTCTTCAGCTAAAGTGAAAGCGGAACTGCTCGCAGAATTGCTGTCTGCCGCAAAATATGATGAAGAAACCTTATTAAACACACCTACAACAGTGTAAGTCTTTTTATGAGTATCGACAAGTTTTTCCAAACCATTTTCGTCAATAAAATATTCGGTATCGTTTAACGGTATTTCCGCACCCGATACATAAACTCTTTTGCCCAAGTCAAGTGTAATTGTATCGCCTATTTTAAATTCCGCTCTGCTGTTCTCAATTACACTCTGCGAAAGCACAAGTTCGTTTCCGTTTTGCGGAAGTCTGCCCTCTTTAAGTGTAACATTAAAGCAGTCTGTAAATGATTTTTCGTTAAATGCAACCACATTTATGTACGGTTTTGTGTCAAATTTCGCCTGCGGCAGATATGCGCAACCGAGATTTTGTTTTATATAAATGTCCTTTACATTTCTGTTTGCCTGCGCATTGTCAATAATTTTTTTGTTTGCTCCTTTTACAAATAAATCATAATTACCCGTAATATTAATTTGTAAGTTTACCATTGTCTGTTGTGCGCTTGCCGCCATACCGGCAACAACCATAATCAAAGCGCACGAAAGCATAATACCGATAATCGTAACAATCGTACGGCTTTTATTCAACTTTAAATTTTTAACAGTAAGTTTATTCAGTATCTTCAAGCCTTACGCCTCCCTTAAAATTTTGCCGTCCTGAATTGTAATAATTCTGTCGGCTTCCTTTGCAATTTCAAGATTGTGCGTAATCATAATTATTGTCTGATTAAAGTCACGGTTAGACATTTTCAAAATACTCATAATTTCTTCTGTGGATTTTGAATCAAGGTTACCCGTAGGCTCGTCAGCAAGCAAAATAGCCGGATTATTTATTAAAGCTCTTGCAATCGAGGTTCTCTGTTGCTGACCGCCCGAAAGCTCGTTTGGCAGATGATTTCTTCTTTCAAAAAGTCCGAAAGACTTTAAAATCAAATCCATTCTCTCTTTGTCGGGTCTGTTACCGTCAAGGTCACACGGAAGAGAGATATTTTCTTCCACCGTAAGAATCGGAATAAGATTATAGAACTGATAAACAATGCCAATCTGTCTGCGTCTGAAAATAGCAAGTTTATCATTATTCATATTATTTATTTCGTTTCCGTCTATATAAATTTTGCCGCTTGTCGGTCTGTCTACACCGCCGAGCAAATGCAAAAGCGTTGATTTTCCGCTGCCGCTTGCGCCTACTATAGCAACAAATTCGCCCTTATTTACAGACAAAGAAATATTGTCAACCGCATTTACAATATTATCTCCCTCTCCGTAGGTTTTTACAAGATTTTCAACTTTGAGTATTTCCATAATAATTCCTCCAAATTTATTTTACAGGTTTATTATAAATACTCATAATGACGCTAAAGTGACTGCTAAATAATTTTTTTGTTTTTACAAAGCAATTTGCATATGCAGCTTATAGGTATGCACAAAAGCGTCCACAACATACTGTAAAACGGGCAAACCTGTCCTTTAAAATTCAGCGTACAATTGCTGTAATCCCAGACATTAAGTTTAAATTTTACATTTACTATAAATCCGCATATTCCCTCCATAAGTGTGATAACGGCACCGCCTATAAGGCATTTGCTGCGTAAACACAGTTTTGGGAATTTTTTATATATTCTGAAAATTGTAAGAAAACAACTGCCGCCAGTAACCGCCATTGTCCAATGAGTTTTTCTGCGCCACAGTATTTCAAGCAAAGCATAAGCAACTCCGCCGATTGAAAACAGGATACAATCACATTTTAATCTCTTTAACAAAAAAATCACCGTTTTTATTATGTCCAAAAACGGTGATTTAAATTCTGATTATTAAATTTCCAATTCATTAACTATATTTTTCAGTTCATCAAGCGAATATAAGCAATTGATTGCCGACAGCATAGCATTGGCAGTAAGGTAAGACGGCATATCTAAGTGCTTTAACAAGGCTTTTCTTAATTTCTCGGAGTTTTCCCTGCCGGTAAGACCGAGCCTGTATAAGTCGGCTTTTGTTACCTCTTCTCTGTCTGCCTGTTCATCTTCACCGATTATTGTAGCTCCGCTTTTGCGAATTGCCTTGATAATCACATCATCGCTCACTCCCTCAACACCAAGAAAGCCCTCTTTTGAACCGTGCGCCTTACGCTTTTCCTTGCCGTTTATCTGCGGTATGTAGCAATGTTTTATCTTACTTTTGTCAACCGTACCACGCAAAAAATTTCTTATAACAAAGCCTGCGGAATCGCTGTCAGTAAATACAAGTATTCCCCTCGTCTGTGCTATTTTGCGGATAAGCGATTGCTTTTCTTTATCCGAAAACACACGGAAACCGTTTGTTTCGATAATCGTTGTGTCTACAAGATTTTTCAATTTTATTTTGTCATATCTGCCCTCAACTATTATTGCCTCTTTTATTTTCAGCAATTAAACTCTTCCCCTCTCAGCGGTCAGCAAAAGCTGTGCAATCAGTTTTTCAAAGAACACTCTGTCATTTACCGAAACACTTTTAAATTCGGTTTCCGCCTGCAAAAGCAAACTAAGCGATTTTCTTAAAGCCTGCGTAGAAACTCGCTTTGTTGCCCTTCTTGCATTATCAAGTACAAACGCTCTGTTTTTATAATTAAACTTACTCGCAACCTCCGTTTTTTGTACGCCGCTTTCATCAGCAACTCTGATTCTGTATGCGTCTATAAAAGCCTGCGATAAAATAAAAAGCATATCCGCCGTCTTTTCCTGCTGATAAAATAAGGTGTCAAGCGTATTAAAGGCTTTTTGTGCATTGCCGTTAAGCACAGCGTCCGAAAGCGCAAAAATCTTTGATTCAAGTGTAACCGTCGCAAGTTTTTCTATGTCTTCGTCAGAGATTTCCTCTCCCTTTGCATATGCGGAAATTTTATCTATCTCATTTTTCAGCATATTAAGGTCACGACCGCAAAGCGAAATAAGTTGTGTGGCATTTACCTGTGAAATGAATTTTCCGTTTGCATTCGCCCATTTTGCAATAAACTTAACAAGCTCGTTTTGAGTAAGAGTATTGAACTCGCAAACGATTCCGTTTTTATCGGCATATTTTTTTAATGCAGGCAAAACGGATTTATTTTTAACAGGTTTTACAGACGGCAAAGAAACTATAAATACGCAACCGTCAGGCACTGCCTTGTATATATCTGCAAACCTTGCGTTATCATTTGCATTAAATTCATCGAAAGCCGCATCGCTTACGAGAACACAGTTAAATTCACTCATAAACGGAACTATTTGTACAGAGGCGGCAAGCTCGTCAAAATTAATGCTGTCACCGAATGAATGAAAATTAAACTCTGACGGTGTCTTACCTGCTACAGCCGTAACAAGCTTATCGGTATATTTTTTTACATACATTTGCTCTTCGCCGTAAATCAAATACACCTTTGCAAAATTTCTTTCTTTTATATGCTTGTCCATCTGTTTATCTGTTAGTACAGCCATATTTCCTCCGTCAATCAATAACAATCTGCAGATTTTTGTCCCGTACAAAAATCATATCTTCGCAATCTTTTGCGTTTGCATCGTCGGTATTCGTAATAATTCTTTTACCGCAAATATCTTGCAAATTATCTCCGTCTTTATCGGTAATTATGTAATCTGCTTTTCTGTGTTTTTCCAAAATATCTTCTGCCTTGCAATTACCGTCAAGTAACAAAACAGCGGTGTTTTCGGTGCTGATATACTGGTACACACCGCTTTCCGTGCTTACTGCTTCATCTTTGGTTTCCGAATTTAAATTAAGCGTAAAACTTTTATTTACAGTAAAATATTTTACATTACCGTTATCTTCATTCTCACCTTTACTATCATATATCAAAACATCCGATTCGTCAAATTTTGTTTGGAAAATATCGGCATAAAGCAAACTTCCGTCCGAATCCGAAGGCACAATCAAAAAATCGAGCAAAGTCGTATCTTCCATAATATCAGACACGGCATAATATACATTTGCTGCTTCTCCGCCGCAGCTGACAACCGAGCAATTTTTTCCACGCTTTACCGTAACCGTATTTCCTCCCGTTGCGTAAATATTAATGACGGTTGTATTTACATCAATTACGGAGTAAACCGCAAAACCAAGTGCAAGAACACACAGCGAAATAACAGCGCTCTTAACGGCATAGTTTGCTTTGTTTTTAACAAAATATCCGACAATCACCATAACCGCAATAAGAGCAAGCCAAATGTAAAAATACGGTTTTTCGTGCGTTTACCGAAGAAAACGGAATATCCGAAAATGTGCCGACAATAAAAATTACATACTTACTTAACTGCTCACATACAAAGGTAAGCGGATAAGCAATAATACTTACAATTCCAAAGCCGTAAAGAATCACCGCAAGCAACGCACAAGCTACCAGTACGCTTACCGCAGGCGAAAGTATAACGGAAAGCAAGATTGAAAATACCGATACTTTACCAAACATCAACACTGAAATCGGCATTGTCCATACAGCGGCAGAAACGGAAACCGCAAATAAGTTTACTGTAAATTCAACGGGCTTTTTAAGTCTTTTCAATTTTGCAAATTTGCCCATTATATAAACTGAAATTTTTCTTGCCCACAATATTATTCCAAGCGTTGCGGTAAAAGATAAAAGCATACCCACATCGGCAACAGCTGTAGGATTGGGAACGGTGAGAATTAAAGCCGCAATTCCGAGCGAATTGAGAGAATCGCCTTTGCGCATAAACATTTTTCCCGAATACACTACGGCAAGCATTACTCCCGCTCTTACAACAGACGGTGCAAATCCTGTTACCGCCATAAATGAAAATGCGCACATAAGCATTATCATCGAACGCAAAACTCTGTTTTTTATAATTTTCTTGATACACAAAAATACAAAACTGCTGATTATGGCAAGATGCATACCCGACACAACTATCAAAAAACTTACGCCGCAACGGGTAAAATCGTTCTGAATTTCTTGCGATAAAGCGGTTTTTTCTCCCAATAAAACCGCTCTGCACAGTGATGCGCAATCCTGCGACATATTTTGTTCAAAACTGTCCGCAAAATTTTCTCTTATCTTTACAGCTTGATAATACAGAGGCTTGTCATCGGTCTTTTTTACAATATAAGCAAAGTTTTTATTAACAGATGCCTGTAAAAACGCACCGTCAGCAATCATCTGACTTTTAGTACATTCTTTTAATGGCAAAACACAGCTTATTCTGTCAAATTCTTCAACATTTAATTCATTAATTGTTGAAAGACAGATTTTTAGTTTTTCGATTTTTCCGTTTATACTATCGGTTTCAATTAAATATCTGTAAGTATCGTACTGCATCGTGGGTTGCTCAAGTACAGTTGCCGTCACATATATTTCTCTTTCAGAATATTTATCTACAATCGGCTGTTTAACAAATATATTATATCCGCTGAAAATCGTACTTGCAAATGCTGCTGTCAAACAAAAGCAAAGCACCGTATGCCGTAAATTTCTATTTTTAAGTATAAAGAGCGAAACAATCGTTCCGATAAAACACACAGCGGTTAATATTGCCGCTGCTAAATCCGACTCTAAATAAAAAAGCGCCGCTTGCACAGAAAGATAAGTAATACCAATCAATGCAAACGGTCGTTTCATAAAATTCAATCCTTATTTATCAGTTTTATTTAAAAAACAGCGGCAATTCCTCAAGATAAATAATATCTTTTCTGCCTCTTGCGTCACCCTCGGCAAGCACAGCCGCTTTACCTACTATATTTCCGCCGGCCTTAGTAACAAAAGCTCTTCAATTGCCTCAAGGCTCTGACCTGTTGAAACAACATCATCAACAATCAAAACTCTTTTGCCCTTAATAAAGTTTGCGTCACCCTCGCCAAGATAAAGCTTTTGCTCATTCTCGGTTGTGATTGACTTAACATTTACTTCAATAGGGTTTCTCATATAAACCTTAACGCCTTTACGAGCAACAACATAATTTTTGCAGCCCTGTCTTGCCATTTCATAGCAAAGAGGAATACCTTTTGCCTCTGCCGTAACAACAACATCGTGTTCAGGGCAAACCTTTAACAGTTCTTTAGCAGATGCTTCGGTAATTTCAACATCGCCAAACATAATAAAAGCTGCAATATCAAGTTTATCGCTTACAGGAAAAAACTCAAGTTCACGCTCGTGACCTGCAATAGTAATTTTGTATGTACCCATCTTTTCCACCTCTTAAGCCATATTTTCAGCAAGTTTTTTGCCGCCGAGTAAATGGAAGTGCAAGTGCTTTACTGACTGACAGCCATCCTCACCGCAGTTATTAACAATACGATAGCCGTTCTCAAGACCAAGTGATTTTGCAATCTCCGGAATTTTTGAGAATATGTAACCGACTATCTCACAGTTATCGGCAGTAATTTCATCAGCACAGCAGATATGCTGTTTCGGAACAATAAGAGTGTGAACAGGTGCTTGTGGATTTAAGTCCTTGAATGCAAGGATTTTATCATCCTCATAAACCTTTGTAGACGGAATAGAACCGTCAACTATTTTACAAAAAATACAGTCAGACATAATATTCGACCTTTCAATAAAATTATCCGTCATTATTTTACAACTTTTGCAAAAGTCCGTCAAGCGTTTGTCTTTTTCTTTGCGGTAATTTTCTTTTCTTCGCCACGCATAAGTCTTTTGATGTTATCCTTATGCTTAACAATAACAAATATACCGATAATCAATGCCGCAACCGTTGACAAGATAACATAGCCTAAAGAATATCCGTTCGGATAATCAAACAAGAATGTTGCAAGGAATGTAAATGGGCCGTAAAGTACAGCCGCTGTTATGCTCGAAAGCGAAATAATTTTTGAACAAGCAAAAACAATAAGGAAAGCTGCGATAACCGCAATAAATACTCTCCAATCCTCGCTTGCTATAAGAGCGGCAGCAGTTACAACACCTTTACCGCCTTTAAAGTGGAAATAAACAGGATACGAATGTCCGAGTATTGCAAAAATACCGGCTATATACTTGCCGCAGTTGCCAAATTCATTTGAAAGGATCTGACTGTCTGCAGGAATAGTCGAGAAAATCAACCAGCCGATAATAACCGCAACCACACACTTAAGTGCGTCACATACGATTGTAAAAATTGCAGGCACTTTTCCTACGGAACGCAGAACATTTGTAAATCCTGCATTACCGCTGCCCATTTCACGAATGTCTTTCTTACCGCCCGTTACAATCTTTGTAACTATAACGGCTGTATTCACACTGCCTAAAAGATAAGCTATAATGGCAGTAATTATAATTCTCCAACAATTATACGCTAAAAACGATAAATAAAAATTCATTACTTTTCGCCACGCTCCCTGATAATAATTCTGATTGGTGTGCCCTCAAGACCGAATGCCTCTCTGATTCTGTTTTCAAGATAGCGCTGATAAGAAAAGTGGAATAATTGAGCGTTATTACAGAAGAAAATAAATGTCGGCGGCTTAACCGATGCCTGGGTAACATAAAAAATCTTTAATCTCTTGCCTTTATCCGACGGCGGCTGAACTCTTGTTGTAGCCTGTGCAAGCAATTCATTGAGCATACCTGTTGTAATTCTTCTTGCAGACTGCTCCGCACAGCTTACAATAAATTCAAACAACCTGTCAATACGCTGACCTGTCTTTGCAGAAATAAATACCTTAGGAGCATAAGACATAAATGCAAAGTCTGTATCAAGTTTTTTCCTGAACTCCTGCATTGTCTTGTCGTTTTTCTCAATTGCATCCCATTTATTTACCGCAAGAATACAAGCCTTGCCTGCCTCGTGAGCAAGTCCTGCTACCTTTGTATCCTGCTCGGTAACGCCTGCCTCTGCGTCAATCATAATAACGCATACATCACTGCGTTCAATAGCCATCTTTGCTCTGATAATACTGTACTTTTCAATATCATCATAAATTTTATTCTGACGACGAAGTCCTGCTGTATCGGTAAAGTTAAATTTACCGTACTTATTTTCAATCATTGTGTCAATGGTATCTCTTGTAGTACCCGCAATGTCAGAAACTATGCAGCGCTCCTCGTTTGTAATTTTATTAATGAGCGATGATTTACCTGCATTTGGCTTGCCTATAACAGCCACATTAATTACTGTGCCGTCATCCTCGCTGTCCTCTGTAAAATCAAGGTGTTCAAAAACACTGTCGAGCAAATCTCCTGTACCATGACCGTGAACAGATGAAACCTGAATAGGATCTCCGAGTCCGAGGTTGTAAAACTCATAAAATTCAGGAGTCGGTTCGCCGATTCCGTCACATTTATTTACACAAAGCACAATCGGCTTGTTTGATTTCATAAGCATCTGCGCAATATCCATATCTGTGGCAACCATACCTGTTTTGCCGTCCGTAACAAGGATAATTACATTTGCGGTATCAATGGCAAGTTGTGCCTGTCTGCGCATCTGCGACAAAATAATATTGTCGGATTTCGGTTCAATACCGCCTGTGTCAATTATAAACGCTTTTTTGCCGAGCCATTCAACCTCGCCGTAAATACGGTCACGGGTAACACCCGGTGTATCATCGACTATTGAAAGTCTTTGACCGATAAGTTTATTAAAAAGTGTAGATTTACCGACATTCGGTCTGCCTACAATCGCAATTACAGGTTTATTCATTCTTCTATCATTCCTTTACCGTGGTAACTTCTCTTACAAGTTCGTCACCGTTGTTATTTACAATTCCAAGAGAAATATTAAGCTCACGCTCAACATCTTCAACCGAAACATCATCAAGGAAAATGTCATTTTCAAATCTAAGCATAGATGACGGAATAAAAAGTTTGTCGCCAAGGTCTTTGTCTTTCAGCTGGTCAATCAAGTCACCGCCTGTGACCAAACCCGACACATTAACTCCTCCGCCAAAAAAGTTATTTTTAATTGCAACAACATTTATCTCTATATTTGGAAATTTTGTTGCAATAATCTTCATCATATCTCTCAAATAAGGTGCAACAGCCTCGCCACATGCCATAGTCACCTTATAATTCAATGCATCATTGTACTCGCTGTCCTCCACAGCAAACTCAATTTCTTCTTTAAGACAGGCAATCATACCAATACCGTCTTCTACGGCGGGAAAGCCCTCATAAAAATCAGGATCGGGAATCGGTCTGTTAGCCTTTATATAAAATTCATCGCCGGCATAAAAAATTCTTCTGCCGTACTTTTTAACACATTCATCACCGAATTTTTCGATTATATCAAGCGTCTGTGCGGCAGTTTCTTGATTGTATTCCGTAAGCGGATATAATCCTTGACGGTATTTTGTAAGTCCTACAGGCACGACAGCGGTCATATTAACTCCAAGTTTTTCAAGATCGGTAAAAGTACGGATAAGTTCATCACCGTCATTTATACCGGGGCAAGCAACAATCTGACAGTTAAGACTGATTCCTGCCTTTGCAAAACTTTCAAGATGTCTTAACGCATCACCTGCAAAACGGTTATGCATCATCTTACAGCGCAGTTGTGGATTCGTAGTGTGAACCGACACATTTATCGGGCTGATGTGCATTTTTATGATTCTGTCAATTTCGTGCTGTGTAAGGTTTGTGAGCGTAATGTAATTACCAAACAAAAATGAAAGTCTGCTGTCATCGTCTTTAAAATAAAGTGATTCACGCATACCTTTAGGCAATTGGTCTATAAAACAGAAAATACACTTATTACGGCAACTCTTTTGCTCGTCCATCAGATAAGTTTCAAACTCAAGACCGATTTCCTCGTATTCACTTTTCACAATACGCACTGTTCTGATTTCGCCGTTTTTATCTTTAATCTCGAGTGTCAAATCTCTGTTTACCTGATAAAAACGGTAATCGAGGACATCTTCGATTATATTTCCGTTAATACTAAGCAGAATTTCGCCGCTTTTAATTTTTGCTCTGTCTGCGTGACTGTTAGCAGTCACACCAAATATATTTACAGCCACGAACTCACCTCACACTTATTTTACACAAAAATCACGAAAAATTCAAGGTATCAGAGCAAAACAAAAGGGCGTACAGAATTCTGCCGCCCATAATGTTTGTACCGTAATTAGTTCTCGTTAGCTTTTACGATTACCTGTCTGCCGTTATACATACCGCAGTTGCCGCAAGCTCTGTGAGCTGCCTTGTACTCACCGCAGTTAGGGCAAATTACAAGTGTTGGAGCGTTGAGCTTCCAAACTGTTGAACGTCTTGAACTCTTTCTTGCGTGTGAAGTTTTTCTCTTTGGTACTGCCATTACAAAGACCTCCTTACAATAACATATATCAATCCATAAGTTGTTTAAGAATCTCGAGCCTTGGGTCAACCTGCTTTTTATCACAATCGCATTCACCCTCATTAAGATTATGACCGCACTGACTGCACAGTCCTTTACAATCTTCTTTACAGAGGTTTTTCTGCGGAAGCGACAACAGCACATCAGAAATAACCGTTTCATCAAGGTCGAGCACAAAATCAGGTGTTTCAATATAGTCGTCGTTGCCGTCAGTTTCAAGAGTACGGGCAAGCTTATGAGTAAACTTGTACTTCATCTTCCTTGTAAATTCTTCTCCACATCTGTCGCAGCTGCGAACATAGTCAAAGCTGACAAGCAAAGTAAGGTCAACAAGTGATGCCCTGTTTCCTGCTGTTGCGGTAATATCAAGCGGTGTTTTGAATGGAAAAACGCCGTCAATGTCAATATTGCTTATATCCAGCTTATAGCTGATTGTTTTTTCTTCGCCTTCATTTTGAAAGACACTTTTAAGTTCAAAAAGCATAATTGCACCTCTTGACCGCATAAACGCATATTAAAACGCTATTGATTATTATACAAAAGTATTTGCGCTTTGTCAACTGATATTTACGATAAATTCTTCATAAATACGCTATTTTTTTAATTTTTCAAAATTATTATTTATAGGAATTATAAGTAAAATTCATTGTCAATGCACAAAATACAAGTTATAAATTTAAGTAAATATCAGACATATTAAAATGAGTTTATAGGGTATTTTTCTGTTCTAAATTTTGGTTAAACTTGATAAATTGGGTTTAGCGGAGTGTCGGTCGGGCATTGAAATTTAGCTAACGCTAAATTATCCTCCCAAAGGCAAAAAAATTTACTCAATTTTTTCAAAAATTGCGGGTTTGGGCAGTGCCCATAAAAATCTTCCGATATAACGATTTATCAAACGCAAACAGCCACGCTGTTTGCGTGCTTGCACATAGTTTGAAAAACAGGCGACAGCATTTTATAAAAGAAATAATTAACTTTTCATTATATATCGAATGGCTTTTTTGTTGCTATCGCATTTAAGGGCATTCGCCGTTGCGTTCAAGCCGCCAAACAGTTCCCTGTTTGGCTATCGTCAGATTGTGTAAGCGGAAAGTATTTGTGGGCTTTGCCCACACCCACAACCTTTGAAAAGGTTGACCAAACTTTTATAATTATTTGTTAAAAAATTTTACAAACCATAATTTACACAATTTTTCTGAAATTTATTCTTAATCATAATATCAAAAATGGGCTGACCTGTCAGGTCAGCCCAAAGAAATCTAAATTATTACTAATTAAGATTAGAACATCTCTCTCTTGCGAATGACGAACATTACGCCTGTAGCAGAAACAAGAAGAGTAAGAATTACAACTGCGAGTGTAGCGTCACCTGTCTTAACTGTGCCGTTATCATTGTTAGTTGTGTTGTTGCCGTTATTAGCTGTATCAGCTGTGCCCGGCTTAACTGTTGCGCCTGTCGATGATGTAGCATCTTCAGTTGCAGGAGCAATTGTTGTGTTGCTACCATCTGTAGCCTGTGTTGAAGCAGGAGCTATTGTTGTTTCAGGAGCCTTTGTTGTCTCAGGTGCCTTTGTTGTTTCAGGAGCCTTTGTTGTTTCAGGTGCCTTTGTTGTCTCTGGAGCCTTTGTTGTTTCAGGAACTGTTGGCTCTACATATGTTGACTCTGTAAGAGTTGTGTTTGTGAATGTAAGTGGAGCTGGATCCTTAATTGTGAAGTCAACTACAAATGAGTTCATAGAATTAGGATCAAGGCTCATTTTGTCAGGATCAAGTGCGCCTGTTGTAAGAACTCTTACATTGAGGTTGATTGTTGTTTCAACATTCTCAGGCTCGCCGATTACATCGAATGTAACCTGTACGAAAGGCTTTGTTGAATCAATCGGATAAAGTGAAAGGCTAGAAGCGTTAGAATTTATCTTACCTGGGAGCTTTGTATTGAATACATCGCCGCCTGCTGGTGTGATCTGAGGCATAATGTTGAGCTTTCTGCCTGATGAATCAAGGTTGTTAGCGTTCTTGTACTCAAGAACAGTGTTATCAAATGTTAAGTACCACTCAAGGTTTACAAGATCTCTGTCTGTACCGAGGTAGTAAGTAACTGTAACCTGCTTTGTTGAGTTATCATACACAGCCTTAGCCTCTGGGAATACGTTTGATGTAGCGTAAACTGTAAGAGCAGGCTTTGAAACAGGAGCAGGAGCTGTTGTAGCTTCCTCTGAAGCTGTTGTTTCAACTGCCTCTGTTGTAGCTACAGTTGCGTCAGGCTCTGTTGGTGTTGGTTTAACACCGTCCCTTTTATCCTTAAGTGCCTGTTCAAATGACATATACTCTGTGTTGTAAACAGCGCCGTCACCCTTTACAGGTGTGTAACCATATTCGCCGTTACCATAGTAGTAGTACCACTGACCGCCGCATGTAAGCTTCTGGTTGAGTGGGTTCTCTTCAATTCTGTTTTCATCAATAACATAAATCATGTTATTGAAATTTCTGACACCTTCCGGATAAAGCTCGTTACTAGGATCGTCTTCATCAGTTTTAGGCCAGTAACCCCAAGCCTCTTCACCATCATCGTCTACACATGTAACATCTGATGTCTGAGCAGCCTTTGTGTACTGAGGAGCCTCTGGATCTGCACCGCCGTCAACATAGTTGTTGAAGATGAGCTTAGGAACATCCGTTGGAACATCAATACAGAAAATGTTTTCGTTCTCAGTTTCTTTAACCTTATACATATCCTGCCATGTTTCGCACAAATCTGTGCCTTCCCACCAGTATGCACCTGTTGATGTTGTGAACTCATTTTCCCATCTCTGTGGCATATAGAAATAATATCTATATGTTTCAGTTCCCTCTGAAGGAACATAGTAACCATCGCTGTCTGTGTCAGCTGAAACGCTAACTGCTGCAACTGCTACCATTGAAGCAGAAAGAGCCATAGCCAACATAAGACTAATGATTTTCTTGGACATTAGAAATTTCCTCCTATAAAAATATGTTTCCGATATACTCGGTATAACAATTATATAATAATTTGCTCAAAAAATCAAGGCTTTTTCAAAAAAACAGGTCGATTATAGGGTGTAATAATAACCAAAATCAGTTACAATTTTTAAACAATTTTTAAACAATTTTTAATTTTGCAATAAACAGTCAAAACTGTTCGTCACTTTAAGTCATATCGTTGTCAATATTGTCACTATCAGTATTCAAACCGTTTTTCGTATTTTCTTTATGTCTGAAATACATAACTCCGCCGATTGCTCCGCCTATCAGCAGCAAGCCGCAAACGATTACAATCGTTGTAACCGATGCACCCGAACCCGATTTCTGCACATCAACATATTGCGTATTGCCTTGGTTATTTTGCGGCATCATTGTTGTTTTTTCGCCGATTACAGCTTTATGGTCCGTTTTTTCATCTGTATTATCATTTCCTTTACCGTCTATATAATTAATAAAATTTCCCTGGTAAGTATTTATATATTTTTCCGCTTCTTCAACAATCGGTGTTTTTTCTGACACAACAGTTTCTCCGTCTGACTTAATATCATAGGTTATGGTATATGCAGTAAGAGTATTCATATCGCTGTCATACATTTCTTTAATAAAATATGTAACATTAGTATTTCCGGATTTTTTAACCTTAAAATTCATAGATACAAGCTGTGTACGGGATGAAAAGCTTGCATAATTTGATATATCAGAGAAATTAAAAGTCATATATCCGTCAAGATTTCCATTATAAATCACACCGTTCAAATTATCAAAATTAATAGAATCAGTGTCAATTTCAAGGTAATCTGTATCATAAAAAACATATGCCTGCATACCCATTACATCTTTTGATGCATCAGCAATATACATTGAATATGTAAATGTGTCCCCCACAGCAACAGAAGCAGCATCGTTAATTTTCACTTCTTCCGCCGCATTTGCATTTAGAGGTACTGCGCAAAGCATCATAAGTGCAGAACAACAAGCTAACGTAGTTTTAATTTTTTTAAACATAAAATCAATTCCTTATTTATAATACATTTATTATATAATATTATAAACAAAATTTCAACGAACTTATATAAAATTTAATTTGAATTTTATGTGATAATTTTAATAAAGAAATAAATCTATGTTGAGTTATATTTTAAACATAAGATAAACACCATAAATTGTGGTTTAACGGAGTGTCGGTCGGGCATTGAAATTTAGCTAACGCTAAATTATCCTCCCAAAAACAAAAAAGTTTACTCAATTTTTTCAAAAATTGCGGGTTGGGGCAGCGCCCATAATATTTCCCTATATAACAATTTATCAGGCGCAAACAGCCACGCTGTTTGCGTGCTAAAACCAAGTTTGTTAAAACAGGCGACAGCCATTAAAAAAACCTATTTTTTTTTAATGAAATAACGAATTTCTTTTCTCATTGCTATCGCTTTTTAAGGCTAACGCCGTTGTGTTCAAGTCGCCAAACAGCGAGCTGTTTGGCTATCGTCAGATTGCATAAACGGAAAGTATTTGTGGGCTTTGCCCACACCCACGACCTTTAAAAGGTCGACCAAACTTTTATAATTACTTGCCGAAACAATTTGCTAAACCATAATTTAGACTTCTGAATTATAAACAAAAAACACCCTCTGATTTCTCAGAGGGTGAAAAAAACTAAGTTTTATTAATGCTTATAAAAGATTATTTAACCTTCTTGCGGGTAAAGTAAACTACACCGGTAGCTGATACAAGTACAAGGAGGATAACTGCTGCCATAGAAGCATTACCTGTCTTAACTGTACCATTGTTGTTATTGGCTGTACTGTTGCCATTGTTACCGTTGTTAGCTGTATCGGCTGTACCCGGCTTAACTGTTGCGCCTGTTGAAGATGTTGCATCTTCTGTTGCAGGAGCAAGAGTTGTATTAGGTGTTGTTGTATTCTGTGCAATTGTTGTTGCCGGAACTGTTGTTGCCGGAACTGTTGTTGCCGGAACTGTTGTTTCAGGAACTGTTGTTGCTGGAACTGTTGTTTCAGGAACTGTTGTTGCCGGAACTGTTGTTTCAGGAGCTGTTGTTGGTACTTGAGAAGCTTCTGTTACAGTTACTGTAGCAACTGCGCCAAGCTTTGTAGCATAGTTGAAGTTTGAAAGGTCAATTCTGAGTGTTACATCAGCAAATTCATATGGTACATTTACAGTGAGGTTCTGACCGTTGTATACAGCGTCAAATGCAACGCCGGATTCAGGTGTGAAGCCCTCTTCTGCACTGCCCCAGCTGTCAGCCCACTTGCCGTTAGCTGCGAACTTAACCTGGTAGTTGTCAAACTCAGGTACATTGTGATATGTAATCTCATAAACCTTATCTGCAACCTGCTCCATCTCATTAGCTGTTGGATCCCAAGCTACGCCGTTTAACCATGATTCATCATCAGGGTCACCGTTACCAACAGCATGCATGCTTTTGATTTCAATATCAGAAACGATCTGAACACCGTCACCTGAAACAGTGATTTTGCGTGTATTGCTGTCATATGTAACTGTTACATCACAAGCGGCAAGAACATTAAAGGTTATATTGTTGTCTCCGCCGTTATCACCGATCCAATTCTGACCGCCATCAGCTGTATTTTCTACAACCTTAATCTGAAGTGAATCAGCAATCTGAACATTGGTAAATACCTTAGTGTATGTACCGTCGCCGTTATCTGTCATAACATTTTCAGGAGCTTCTTCCGGGCTACCCTTCCATAAAACACCGCAAAGTTCTTCTGAACCTGCTACAACATATGTTGAACCTGCAGGAGCAGGAGCTGTTGTTGGTTCAGCTGTTGTTGGAACAACAGGTGTAACTTTACCTGCCTGAATTTCAGTTTCAACTGAATATTTTGTTGATGTTTCAGCAAGAACGCCATCTCTTACAAGACCCTCTTCCTGAGCCTCGTCTGTTACGCCCTCAGCGTTTGCAAGTGAGAGTGTAAGGTTATCAACTGTGAGGTTTACATCTGTTTCGCCAAGACCAAGTTTCTTGAATACAACTGAAACAAATGGTGTCTTCTGGTTGAAATTGTAAAGCTCAAGGCTTGACATATTACCATAAACCTTGCCTGCTGTTGCAGAGTTTACTACTACACCGTTTGTGTAAGGAGTCATAACACTGTCAAGAGCGAGCATTGTTGGGTCATAAGTAAGGTTGAAGTCTGCGTTAAGAACATTCTTCTCTGACTCAAAGTAATAAGTTACTGTTACATACTCTTCGTCACCTGCAACAACATTAGATGATGCAGGGAATAAGTTAGAAGTAGCATTTACAGTAAGAGCACCAGCAGGAACTTCTTCTGTAGTTTCAGGAACTGTTGTTTCCTCAACTGTTGTTTCAGGAACTGTTGTTTCTGGAACTGTTGTTTCAGGAACTGTTGTTTCTGGAACTGTTGTTTCAGGAACTGTTGTTTCAGGAGCTTCTGTTGACTCTGTCGATGGAACAAATGTTGACTCTGTGAGTTTTGTTTCAGCAGAAACAATATATGAAGGATCTACTATTTTATACTCCAGTACGAATGATACCATTGTATCAGGATCAACTCTCATTGTATTAAAGTCCATTTCGCCCTTTGTAAGAACTCTTACATTAAGGTTTACATTTGTTTCAACATTTTCAGGATTACCCTTTACATCTAAAACAATCTTAATAAACGGAACCTTTGCATCAATTGTGTAAAGGCCAAGGTCAGAAGAGTTGGCGTTTACCTTGCCGGGGATACTTGTGTTGATTACAGAACTGCTTGTAATCTGTGGCATAATACCAAGTTTCTTACCTGTTGAATCAAGGTTGTTCTTGTTGTTTACCTCAAATATGTTACTGTCATATGTGAAGTACCATTCGAGGTTTACAAGGTCACAATTTGTACCAAGATAGTAGCATACTGTTACCTGCTTTGTTTCGCTGTTGTATTCTGCTTTTGCTGTTGAGAATACATTAGATGTTGCATTTACTGTAAGAGGTGCTTTCTCCGGAGCAGCTGTTGCCTGTGTAGCAGGAGCAGTTGTTGCTTCTGTTGTAGCAATTTCTGTTGTTTCAGCAGGAGTTGACACTTCAGTTACTGTAACGGTTGCCTTAGCACCGGCCTTTGTAGCATAGTCGAAGTTTGTAAGGTCGAGCTTGAGTGTTACATCAGCAAATTCATAAGGAACATTAACGGTAAGGTTCTCTCCGTTATATGCTGCGTCAAACTCTACGCCTGATTCAGGTGTGAAGTTTTCCGCTGCACTGCCCCAACTGTCAGTCCATCCGCCGTTAGCGGCAAACTTAACCTGATAGTTGTCGAACTTAGTTACATTCTTGAATGTAATCTCATAAACTTTTTCTGAAACTTCTGTCATAGGGTTAGCTGCAGGATCCCAAGCTGCACCGTTTAACCAAGCTGCATCTTCAGGATCGCCGTTACCAACAGCATTGATGCTCTTGATATCGAGATTTGTTACAAACTGAACGCCGTCGCCTGTAACAGTGATTTCTTTAGTAGAAGAATCAAATTTTACTGTTACATCACTTGCAGCAGTTACATTAAATGTAATGTTATTGCCTGTTGCGTCGCCAATCCAGTTCTGTGAACCGTCAGCACCATTTTCTACAACCTTAAGTGTAAGACCTGATGCCGGCTGAACATTGGTAAATACTTTTGTGTAAGTACCGTCGCCATTGTCTGTCATAACATTTGCAGGAGCTTCTTCTGGGCTGCCCTTCCATAAAACGCCGCAAAGTTCTTCTGCGCCGGCAACTACATATGTTGTATCTGCAGCAGAAACTGAAATTGCTGCAAATGACAATGAAGTTACCATAAGCATCAGAGAGACAACAAGGCTTAATGCTTTTTTGAACATTTTCTTTTTCCTCCTTTAATAATAATGCTTCTATAAGCTATTCTATTATATAATATAAACTCCCAAAAAGTCAAATGATTTTGACACTTTGGAGAGTTATTTTTATAAATTTGTGTTATTTTGGTTAATTGCACAAAAACAAGATTGTTTTTTCGGTCATTCGTAACCATTAATATTATGAGATTGCCAGTTCCAAGAGTCACGGCACATATCTTCAAGATTTTTTTCGGCTTTCCAACCGAGAATTTCATATGCTTTTGTCGGATCGGCGTAACATTCTGCTATATCGCCCGCTCTTCTCGGCTTTATATCATAAGGAATTTCAATATTATTAACCTTGCTGAATGCCTTAACAATATCAAGTACGCTGTAGCCTGTACCTGTGCCAAGGTTAAATATCTCTGTGCCCTTGTGCTGTTCGGCATAATCAATAGCTTTTACATGACCTTTTGCAAGATCCACAACATGGATATAATCTCTTACGCCTGTGCCGTCATGTGTAGGATAGTCATTACCAAACACACCGAGTCTTTTAAGTCTGCCTGCAGCAACCTGTGTAATATAAGGCATAAGGTTGTTTGGAATACCGTTAGGATTTTCGCCGATTCTACCGCTTTCGTGAGCACCGATCGGATTGAAATATCTTAAAAGAACTACGGAAAGGTTGCTGTCAGCCTTTGCTGCGTCTGTAAGAATCTGCTCATTCATAAGCTTTGTCCAACCGTAAGGGTTTGTACAGCCTGTAGGCATTGTTTCAACAAGCGGAACACTCTTTGGAATACCATATACAGTAGCGGATGAGCTGAATACAAAGTTTGCTACTGAATATTTCTTCATAACCTCAAGCAAAGCAAGCGTTGAATCAAGATTGTTTCTGTAGTAAGCTACAGGAATTTCGCAACTCTCGCCTACTGCCTTAAGACCTGCAAAGTGAATTACTGCATCAATTTTATTTTCGGCAAAAAGTTTGTCCAAAGCCTCAACATCGCAAACATCAATGTTGTAAAGCGGAATTTTTTTGCCTGTAATCTCCTCTACCCTCTCAATAGCTTTTGGAGAACTGTTTGAAAAATTATCCGCAACTACTACAGTATGGCCTGCATTTATAAGTTCAATACAAGTATGTGTACCAATGTAGCCTGCGCCACCGGTCAGCAAAACATTCATAGTGATTTCCTTTCTATGTATAATGTATATTCGTCAGCACTTTTCAGGTTCAGGATACTCAACACCGAATGTTTCGGCTGTCACCTTTTTCATAACCTGTGCGTCAAGAGGTTTATCTGCAAAGTCAGTATCACACTCGGCAATCCGGTTTACAACATCCATACCCTCAATTACTTTACCGAATGCTGCATACTGTCCGTCAAGATGAGGAGCATTTTTATGCATAATAAAGAACTGTGAACCTGCAGAGTCAGGCATCATTGAACGAGCCATAGAAAGTACGCCCTCTGTGTGCTTGAGGTTATTTTCAAAGCCGTTAACAGCAAATTCGCCTTTAATTGAGTAACCGGGGCCACCCATACCTGTTCCTTCAGGACAACCGCCCTGAATCATAAAACCGTAAATAACTCTGTGAAAAGTAAGTCCGTCATAATAGCCATTATTTACAAGGCTAAGAAAATTATTAACTGTATTTGGCGCAATTTCGGGATAAAGCTCGGCTTTAATAACAGAGCCGTTCTCCATCTCAATAGTAACTACAGGATTTTGTGACATAAAAATCGTCCTTTCATTTTATATTACAAATAAATTTATATACTGTCCTTTGCCTTACATTTTACGCTAAATCACCAAAAATATCAAGTGAATTTTTATACTTAAAAATATTTAATAATAAAATTTAATAACTTTACTTTTTAATAAAAATATGATACAATAAATAGAAATAGTTATATAGTCTTTTTGTAATATTTTATTAATTTTATGTATTAAGGGATTGAACATTAATATTATCATTGTTCAAGGAGTGTTTTTATTGTCATTATCAGTCCACAAGTCAGCCGAAGATTACCTCGAGGCTATACTTTTAATTAAACAAAAAAGAGGATGCGTTCGTTCTATCGACATAGTAAATCTTCTCGGTTTTTCAAAGCCAAGCGTAAGCGTTGCCATGAAAAAGCTAAGAGAAAACGATTACATTCGTATGGACAGCGAGGGTTATATCACCCTTACCGAAAGCGGAATGAATATTGCGCAGAAAATTCTTGAAAAGCATAATTATATAGCTGAACTTTTAATTTCTCTCGGTGTAAGCGAAGAAACAGCTTATGAAGATTCATGTAAAATCGAGCACGATATAAGCGAAGAGAGTTTTATGGCATTAAAAAAGCTATCGGGAATTTTAGCCGATAAAACAAATAACTGATAAAATGAACAGCAGTCATTATTACTTTACGATATAGACTGCTGTTTTTATATTGTTCTATTTTCTTTTCTTTATTAATTACGGTTTAACAAAATACTTTTATAGTTACTTGGCAAAACAGTTTGCTAAACTATATTTAAAATCTTTTGAATTTAAATTATTATACAGTAAACTCTGTCAATAATTTTCTTCGTGAATTTCAAAGTATGACTGTGGGTGAGCGCACACAGGGCAAACCTGCGGAGCTTTCTCTCCTACTACAATATGACCGCAGTTACGACATTCCCATACCTTAACTTCACTCTTTGCAAACACTTCCTGCATTTCAACATTATGGAGTAATGCACGGTAACGCTCTTCGTGTGCTTTTTCAATAGCACCGACCATACGGAATTTCTTTGCGAGTTCAGGAAATCCCTCTTCCTCCGCTGTCTTTGCAAAACCTTCGTACATATCAGTCCACTCGTAATTTTCGCCCTCTGCAGCTGCGGCAAGATTTTCTGCTGTACTGCCAATACCGTTCAATTCTTTAAACCACATCTTTGCATGTTCTTTTTCATTATCTGCTGTTTTCAGAAATAATGAAGCTATCTGCTCAAATCCGTCTTTCTTAGCCTTTGATGCAAAGTAAGTATATTTATTTCTTGCCTGTGATTCACCTGAAAAAGCCTCAAGTAAATTTTTCTCTGTCTGTGTACCGGCATATTTATTTGCCATAAAGTTCAACCCTTTCTAATTCATATTTTCTATAATTATCATATAAATCAGTAATGATTACTGTATTTATATGATATACTATTGTCGAGTATTTGTCAACACTTTTCCGAAAAATTTTTCAAAAAATAAAAAGGCAACTTTTACATTGCCTTTCTACCGAATTATAAAGTTTTAATTTTACACAAGCTCTATCGGAGCAAGCTGCGGAAAGATATTTCTCAATACCGTATATATCATTATCGCTATAAACGCACCCCATAAAAAGTATTTGCTGTGTACAAATGTGCGCAGCTTTTTTCCGAAAGCTCTGAAAACGAGTTCAATATAAAGTACAAATAATGCAGCAAGAGAAACTATAACCAACGGATTTTGCTTTAACGACAATATAACATCTCCGTGAATTAGCGCATAAACCGCTCTTGTACAGCCGCACCCGGGACAGTAAATTCCTGTAAGCTCGTATAAATAACAAGACGGTAATGTTATGTATCTGAAAACATACAACGAAAACAAATACGCCATACCAACAGATGCAAACGGTAATATAAATACCAATATTTTTTGATATGTTTTATATGGAGTAATTATTTATACCACCTCGTATATAAACTTGCTGTAAAAATTAATAATAATTATAGCTGCTTGAACCGCTGAATAAAGCAGCACCTGTTGCTGCTGAAATAATAATCATAATAATCATAATACCTAATGCAATCGCAGACAAGATAAGCTGTGCTCTTGCAAAATTCTTAAGTGACTTTTTAGGTGTGCTGCCAAAAGCCCAAACAAACATCATAATAAGATAAACAATAGGGCCTACGCACGGAATGATATTAAGGCAGAAAATTCCAATCCAGTGAAGAACAGAAACATGCTCTTCGTCATTGCTCATATTGTTATAGTTAGGCTGCTGATAAGACGGAGTCTGATTGTAACCTGTGCCGTAAGAATTCTGATAATTTTGATTGTTGTCAGTCCCATATGGTCGCTGGTAATCCTGTGCGGAATAGTTTTGCGAACCGTATGGCTGCTGATAGTCCTGTGCAGAATATGTATTCTGATTTTGCTGTGGATTTTGGTTATTGTTCCAAGAATCGTTGTTGTAATTGTCCATAGTTTTCCTCCAAATTTTAATAAGCCACAAAAGCAAATTAATATAACCTACTCAATATAATTATAAAATACAGTTATTTTAATGTCAATAATTTATTGAAAATATTATCATTTTACAAACCTGCTTAATATGTAATCTCCACAGGAGCAAGTGCGGGAAAAATATTTCTTAAAATTGTATAAACAATCAATAAAGCAAACATTATCCATATAAAACCTTGCGTATTAATAAATGTATTGATTTTTTTACCAAAAGCACGGAGTACGAACTGAATATACAGAATAAGCACAATAACTATTCCAACCGCTAAAAAAGCATTTTGCCTTAGCGAAAGCATAATATCTCCGTTAACAAGCGCATATACCGCTCTTGTCGCTCCACAGCCGGGGCAATACAAACCTGTAAACTGATGTATATAACACGGTGGCAATGAAAGGTACTTAAACGCAAAAGCACAAATCAGATAACACAAAAAAAGTGAGGCAAACGGTAAAATTAAAACCAAAATTTTTTGATATGTATTGTACGGCTTAATAATAAAAATCACCTCAAAGCAAAACAAGCAGACATATAGTCCACTTGTTGCTTGCTATGTAATAAAATTAATAGTAAATTAGGAAATTGAACTGATAAATGCGCCTGAAACAATTTGAGTAATAAGAAGTATTGCCCATATTACTAAAGCAATAATAGAAAGAATGATACCTGCAGTTGCAAGTCCGTTATTTTCAGGGTTTGCCTTTTTAGAATTAATACCAAGAATAAGACCAACTATACCGCAAGGAGCACAACAGCAAAGACCTATAATACCGAGTACAAGTGATGCAGTAGCATTATTCTTTGCGCTTTTATCCTCTACAGGATACTGATTGTAGTTAGGATACTGCTGCTGATAGTTATTCTGATTGTAGTTACTGTAATCAGGCTGTGAACCGTATGGCTGCTGATAATCATTTGCACCATATGACTGCTGCTGATAACCCTGATTATTGTCTGTACCGTAAGGCTGCTGGTAACCCTGATTATTGTCTGTACCGTAAGGCTGCTGGTAACCCTGATTTGAGTAGTTATTCTGCTGTGGATCCGGGCCGTTGCCCTGTGGGTTATTCCAAGAATCGTTGTTGTAGCCGTTATTGTTGTAATTGTCCATCTTTTTCCTCCATAAATTTGTAAGCATAAAATCAGCAAACCACTGTAAATATACATAATTTACCTTAATGTTTATTATAAAGTACAAATCAACAAATGTCAACAATTAATTAACAAATGCCACAAATTAATACATATTTATTTACAGTTCAATACTCATAGTGGCAAAAGCATTAAGGTCTGTGCTTGCAATATTTCCGCTTAAAAATTCATAATATCCCTGCGAGCCAACCATTGCCGCATTGTCACCGCAAAGAGATTTTTCGGGCATATAAAAAGCAAGTCCGTGCTTATCACATTCTTCCTGTAAAGAAGAACGCAAAAGTCGGTTTGCAGACACACCGCCCGCAATAACCAGCTTGTCAACCTTTAAATCTTCTGCCGCTTTCAAAAAATTGGTTTTTAAACAGTCAACAACCGCATATCTGAAAGATGCGCAAACATCTGCCTTGTTAAGTTCTATGCCCTTTTGCGCAGAATTATGAATTAGATTTATTACAGCTGTTTTAAGTCCCGAAAAGCTGAAATCATACTGTGAACCGCTTACGGTAGGTCTTGGCAACTTAAATGCAAAAGGATCGCCGTCCTCTGCTACCTTATCAAGTGCAATTCCGCCCGGATACGGCATACCCATAGTTCTTGCCGCTTTATCAAATGCCTCGCCTGCCGCATCATCTCTTGTTTTGCCGATAATGCGCATTTTTGTGTAATCCTCAACCATTACAATATGACTGTGACCGCCCGAAACAACAAGGCAAAGAAACGGCGGTTTTAAATCGGGATTAGAAATATAATTAGAGGCAATGTGCGACCTTAAATGATGGGTCGGAACAAGCGGAAGTCCTGTTGAAAGAGAAAGTCCCTTTGCAAAATTAACTCCTACAAGCAAAGCCCCTATAAGACCCGGTGCGTATGTAACCGCAATTGCATCTATTTCTTTTAAAGTAAGTTCTGCCTGCTCAAGCGAGTTTTTTACAACAGGCACTATTGCCTCGGCGTGTCTGCGGGATGCAATTTCGGGAACAACACCGCCATACAGTTTATGCTCCTCAACCTGAGAGGCAACAACAGAGGATATAACTTTTCTTCCGTCCTCAACAACCGCTGCTGCGGTTTCGTCACAAGAGGACTCTATTGCAAGTATCTTCATAAAAATAATCCTTTCGTTTTATCAAAAATACTTTGTCATCAGTATTGCGTTTTCGACAGGTTCAGAATAATAATTCTTTCTCTCCCCCACCTTAACAAAGCCTGCGTTTGAATACAGTCTTATTGCATTTTCATTGGATTGTCTTACCTCAAGAGTCAAAAAAGCCAGGCTGTTTTTCTTGGCAAAGGTAACAAGAGTATTTATCAAAGCCGTACCTATGCCCTTTTTTCGTGCGTTTTCATCAACCGCCACATTAAAAATATATCCTTCGTCAACAACAACATTCATTCCTATGTAGCCGAGAACCTTATCGTCCTCAACACTTACATAAAAATGCGAGCCGTTGTTTTTTAGTTCAGACTCAAGACTTTTTAATGACCACGGATGAGAAAAGCATTTATTTTCAATCTCTGCCACCTGTAAAAGGTGGCTTTCTTTCATTTCTTCAATTCTCATATTGTTTTAAAATTTCCTTAACGGCACTGCAAATTTCATCTCGGCACTGTCTGTAAACCTCAACGCCGCACATATACGGGTCGGCAACATTAATAACCTCGATTTTATCGGCAGGGACAGCGCACTGCGTCATAAGAAAAAACTTGTGACTTACCGACATACAATAAAATTTATCATATTCGTCAAGTTTTTTATCGGAATAAGCCGTAGAATGCATATCCGAAATATCAATACCGATTTCTTTGCAGACTTCAACCGAATTTTCAGAAACAGGCATACCTGTTACGGTTGTTGTACCCATACTCTCTGCCCTTACGGCAAGTCCTTTTTCCTCTGCAAAACGGTTAAAAACAGCCTCTGCCATAGGGCTGCGGCAAGTATTGCCTGTGCATACAAACATAATTTTATTTTTTGGCATCATACCAAGTCCTTCCGACAGCAGCGTCGGCGGTAAGAGGAACAGAAAGTTTTACGGCGTTTTCCATTTCCTCCTGCAACAGCTTTGCCACTGTTTCCTTTTCATTTTCGGGAGCCTCGACAATCAACTCATCGTGCACCTGCAAAATAAGTCTTGCCTGCAAGCCCTCTTTTTTCATTCTTTCGTCAACTTTAATCATTGCGATTTTGATAATATCTGCGGCAGTGCCCTGAATCGGCATATTTCTTGCCACACGCTCACCGAAAGCTCTCATCATATGCTTGCCCGAGCTAAGTTCAGGCAAATATCTTCTTCTGCCGAACATTGTTTCAACATAACCGTCACGCTTTGCTTTTTCAACGACATTTTTCATATATTCGTCAACACCGCTGTAATGAGCGAGGTAGTCTTTAATATATTTAGATGCCTCTTTGTTGGTAACTTTAATATCTTTAGCAAGCGAATACGCTCCAATGCCATACACAATACCAAAATTTACCGCCTTGGCACGACTGCGCATTGTAGGAGTAACCATTTCAACAGGCATATTAAAAACCTGTGACGCTGTAATAGTGTGAATATCGGCATTCGTATTAAATGCCTCTATCATATTCTTATCGCCCGAAATATGAGCAAGCACTCTTAATTCAATTTGAGAATAATCGGCATCAACAAGCACCCAACCCTCTCTTGCGGCAAAAAACCTTCTCAATTCTCTGCCGATTTCTGTACGGACAGGGATATTTTGTAAATTAGGCTCTGTTGAGCTGATTCTTCCCGTTCTGGTTTCGGTTTGATTAAAACTTGAGTGTATTCTGCCGTCCTCGGCAATAACCTTTAACAGCCCCTCACAATAGGTTGAATAAAGTTTTGCAAGCGTACGGTACGAAAGCACCATTTCAACCGCAGGATGTTCGTAGCGCAGACTTTCAAGCACCTCTGCGTTTGTACTGTAGCCACTTTTTGTTTTCTTCTTACACGGAAGTCCTAAATCTTCAAAAAGCGCCTTGCCAAGCTGTTTCGGAGAATTTATATTAAATTCATAACCGATGCTTGTGTATATCTCATTTTCAAGATTTTTTATCTGTTCGTGCAATATCTTGCCGTAGTCCTCTATACCCTGCCTGTCAACGGCAAATCCGATGTTCTCCATTTTAGCAAGCACCTTTGCAAGAGGAATTTCAATATCTGTCAACAGCTTTTCCTGTTCGTTTGTATCTATATCTTTCTTAAGTTTTTCGCAAAGCACATCATATACGGCAAGAGCGGAAAGTTCCGAAAACTTCTCGTTTTTCGGAAGCGTTATTCCGTAACCGCCGCATAAATTTTCGTCACTGTAATCTTTTGATGACGGCTCAATAAGATATGCCGCAAGTTCAATATCAAACGCAAGCGATTTTACTTCAATATTCTTCTTATCGGCATAAGCAAAAACTGTCTTACTGCCGTGAGTAAATTTCAAAATTTCTTCATTTTCAAGAAGTCTGTCGAAAAATTCGTTATCCTTAACAATATAAACTTTACCGTCAAAAAGAATATTGCAAACAGGATTTTCTATATCAGAAAAATCAGTTTTAAAATATACCTTACCCTGTTTTTTAATATTCTCATACAGAACATTAGCATCTGCATTTTCTACAACTTCAAAGTTCTGCACAGCTGCAGGCTTTTCCTCCGCTGTCGGCATTTCTTTTAATCCGAGTTTGTCGATAAGCGAGAATAGCTCAAGTTTTGCCATAAACCTCGCACATTCTTCTGGGTCTTTTAATTCGACTTTGTAATCCTCAACATTTGTATTGATAGGAACTTCGCAGAAAATCTCACCGAGCATACGGCTTAACTTCGCATTTTCCTCGGAATTTTTAAGTTTATTTCTGATTCCGTCCTTAACATCTATCTCGTCAATATGGCTGTAAATGTAATCAACACTGCCAAAGCGTGAAATCAAATCGCCTGCGCCCTTAGGGCCGATTCCCGCAACACCGGGAATATTATCGGACGAATCGCCTTGAATAGCCTTAATTTCTATAAGCTGTTTTGGTGTAACGCCGTAATCCTCAAGAATTTTTGCGGGTGTATAACTGATGTCTTGCTTGTTTGTGCAGAGATGCACTGTTGTTGTATCGGAAACAAGCTGTAAGCTATCACGGTCACCTGTCGCAATCACACATTCATTGCCGTTTTTCTCGCAAGCCTTTGCAAATGTTCCCAAAATATCGTCGGCCTCATATCCCTCGCAGGTCACAAGAGTATAACCCAAAAGCTGTAAAAGCTCTTTTAGCGGTTTAATCTGTGAGGCAAGCTCTTCCGGCATACCTTTTCTTGTTGCCTTGTAGCCTGCATATGCCTTGTGGCGGAATGTAGGAGTTTTAAGGTCAAAAGCAATAGCTACCGCATCGGGATTTTCTTCGTTTTTTATTTTTGTGAGCATTGTAAGAAATCCGTAAATCGCATTTGTAAACTGACCGTCTTTTGTTGTAAGCGGTCTTATACCGTAAAAAGCACGGTTTACTATACTGTTTCCGTCAATAACAAGCATTCTCATAGCTTATACATCACATCCATTACTTTTCCGTTTTTAATATAAATTCTCGGTACACGCTTGCCTACAAGGCAAACTACTTCATAGTTAATAGTATCAGTATTTTTTGCAAGGTCATCGGCTGTCATTTCGCCGTTTTCGCCTGTTCCGAAAATCACTACCTCGTCACCGATTTTTACATCTTCAATATCGGTAACATCAATCATAGTCTGGTCCATACATATTCTGCCCACAATTTTTGCTTTTTTACCGTTGACAAGCATATATCCGTCCTTTGCGTTCTGACGAATAAAACCGTCGGCATATCCAATCGGAACAGTTGCAATCTTCATATCTTTAGGAGCGGTAAATGTTCTTCCGTATGAAATATCAGCACCCTTTTTAAGATTTTTTACATATGCAACCGTTGATTTTAAAGTCATTGCGGGAATAAGATTTAAATTATTCTGAATTTTATACGACGGAGCAAGTCCGTAAAGTATAATACCCGCTCTTACCATATCGCAATATGTATGCTCGTAATCTTCAATAGCACCGCTGTTTGAACAGTGGCAAATCTTAATGTTAATTCCCGATTTTTTAAGTTTATCCCTTACATAAGAAAAGCAACTGTACTGCTTTTCTGTAAAGTCTTTGCCATCCTCGGCTTCATCCGATACACAGAAATGAGTAAACATACCCTCAAGCTCAAGATTTTTGAGAGTGCAGGCTGTTCTAATTTCTTCGACAGAATAATCATCTCTCGGAAATTCCTGACACATAAAACCTATTCTGCTCATACCGGTATCAACTTTGATGTGAATTTTACAAACCACATTCTGCTCACAACAAGCCTTAGAAAGCATTTTTGCATAATCAAGGCTGTAAACTGCCTGAGAAATATTGTATTCTGCAAGTCGCTTAGCCTCATTTGCAGGAGTAAATCCTAAAATTACGATAGGAAGTGTTGCGCCTGCCTCACGGATTTCAATACCCTCGTCAATATTTGAAACGGCAAAAAAGTCAGCGCCAAGCTGCTCATAGAGTTTAGACAGTTCAACGGCGCCGTGACCGTAACCGTCTGCTTATAACGCAGCAAATCTTTGCTCTGCCGCCGACTTTGTTTTTTATTTCATTAAAATTATGCTTAATTGCATCAAGCGATACCTCTGCCCAGGTTCTCTTTAAGTAATCCATCAAACTACCTCTTTTATTTTTATTCGCATCTAATTTAATACCGTAAACATCTGTATTTTTACAAATCAAATTGTACTGTCTTAAATATTTATTATAATACTTTTACACCGATAAATCAATCCATATTGACAAAGAAAAACTAAGTGCTAAAATATTAGTAGATTACGCACAAAAGGTTGATTTTATGGAAATAAATATTCGCAAAGCAGTCAAAAGTGATTACCCTGCCATGGTTAAAATCTGGAACGAAGTTGTAGAGGACGGAATAGCCTTTCCGCAGCTTGATTTACTTGACGAAAACAGCGGTGCGGAATTTTTCGGTTCACAAACATATTGTGCAGTTGCGGAAAATACCGAAAGCCACGAAATTTTAGGCTTATACATTCTTCACCCCAACAATGTAGGCAGATGCGGTCACATTTGCAACGCAAGCTATGCCGTAAAAAGCAGTGCAAGAAATTTACATATCGGTGAAAAGCTTGTTTCGGACTGCCTTGTTCAAGGCAAGGAAAACGGATTTAAAATTTTACAATTCAACGCAGTTGTAAAGTCAAATCTTTCTGCCCGACATCTTTACAAAAAACTCGGTTTTGTCGAGCTTGGTACAATTCCAAACGGATTTTCGCTCAAAAGCGGAGATTACGAAGACATAGTAATTTACTATCACACACTTTAATTTACACATAAATTATGCCCCTGTCGCAAGACAAGGGCATTTTTCAGCTTAAAAGCATTTGATAATGCGGTATTTTATCCTCAAGATACGGGCCTTGGGTAACAACAAATCCAAAACTTTTATAAAAATCAAGCAAATACGCCTGACCTGAAATCCTGATTTTTTGTATCTTCATAATATTGTGAATAAAGTCAATGCACTTTTGCACAATCTCTCTGCCAAGTCCTTTTCCTCTGTATGTCTTATCAAGCACAATTCTGCCTATAGACGGCTCATCGTATGAAAGATTAGGAGGTAAAATTCTCGCATAGCCAATAATTTTACCGTCATCTTCAAGTATTAAATGCATACATTTTCGGTCTTTATCATCGGGGTCTATTTCAAGGCAATTCTGCTCGATTACAAAGACTTCAAATCTCAATTTCAAAACAGCATATAATTCTTCATTTGTAAGTTCGTCAAAACTTTTAAATATCCATTCCATACAAAAACTCACCTTAAACAAAGGGCAGTCACAAAGACTGCCCTGTAATTTTTTATTTTAAAGCGTCAATGGCAGCGGTAATGAGTGCAATCTGCTCTCTTTCCTTTGCAGCCTGACCCTTTACTTTTTCGATAACGGCTTCAGGTGCTTTTGCAACAAAGCCTGCATTATTGAGCTTACCCTCGCTCTGAGCAAGTCTTTTCTTAACCTGCTCAAGCTCCTTGTTAAGTCTTGCAAGTTCTGCGTCTTTGTCAACAAGCTCACTAAGCGGAATGTAAATCTTTGCGTCAGCGGTAACAACCGTTACTGCGCCCTCAATGTCAAAATGCTCGGCAACCTCTACCTCATTTGCAGATGCAAGTTTCTGAATGAAAGGTGTGCCGTTAGTAAATGTGTCTGCAAACTTAGTTGCAACATAAACCTTAGCTTTCTTTGACGGCGGAACATTCATCTCACTGCGGCGGTTACGGATAGCACGGATAGCGTCCATAACTCTTTCCATTTCGGCAACATCCTCCGGGAAGTCAAGTTCTGCCTTGAACTCCGGATACTTAGCAAGCATAACGGTTTCACCCTCGTGAGGAATAGTCTGCCAAATTTCTTCTGTTACATACGGCATAAACGGATGGAGAAGTCTTAAAATCTGATCAAGTACATAAAGAAGTACCTGTCTTGCATTTTGAGCGTCCTCGCCGTCACCCGAAAGTCTTGTCTTAGCAAGTTCAATATACCAGTCGCAGTAACAATCCCAAATGAACTCGTAAACTTTCTGAACAGCAATACCAAGCTCAAATTTCTCAAGGTTTTCGTTTACTTCCTTAGCCACTGTATTGAATTTAGAAACAATCCACTTATCCTCTGTTGTAAGAGTATCGGGGAGCTTGTTTTCTACATTGTAATCGTCGATATTCATATGAACATAACGGGCAGCATTCCAAAGCTTATTGGCAAAGTTTGCACAAGCCTCGATACGCTTTTCCGAATATCTGATGTCATTTCCCGGTGAGTTACCCGTTACAAGCAAGAATCTTAGCGCATCGGCACCGTATCTGTTAATAACATCAATCGGGTCAGGACCGTTGCCGAGTGACTTAGACATCTTTCTGCCAAGCTCATCTCTTACAATACCGTGCATAAATACGGTCTTGAACGGTGCTTCACCTGTCTGCTCAATAGCAGAGAATATCATTCTTGCAACCCAGAAGAAAATAATATCATAACCGGTTACAAGTGTATTTGTAGGATAGAAATACTCAAGCTCAGGTGTCTTGTCAGGCCAGCCGAGTGTTGAGAACGGCCATAAAGCCGAACTGAACCATGTATCAAGAGTATCTTCGTCCTGATGCAAATGGTTTTTACCGCACTTAGGGCAAGCTACGGGAGTTTCCTTTGCTACGATAACCTCACCGCAATCGTCACAATACCAAGCAGGAATTCTGTGTCCCCACCAAAGCTGACGGGAAATACACCAATCCTTGATGTTCTCCATCCAGTGATAATATACTTTTTCAAATCTTTCCGGAATAATCTGTGTCTGCTTTTCCTTAACACACTTGATTGCAGGCTTTGCAAGAGGTTCCATTTTTACGAACCACTGCTTTGACACTCTCGGCTCAACAGTTGTCTTACAACGGTAGCAAGTACCTACATTGTGAGTGTGAGGCTCAATCTTAACGAGGAAACCGCCCTCTTCAAGGTCTTTAACGATTGCTTCACGGCACTCGTATCTGTCCATACCCTGATATTTACCGGCATTTTCGTTCATATGGGCTGTATCGTCCATAACATTGATTACCTCAAGGTTATGTCTTAAGCCGACTTCAAAGTCGTTAGGGTCGTGTGCAGGAGTAATTTTAACTACACCTGTACCAAAATCCTTTTCAACATATGCATCGGCAACAACAGGAATTTCTCTGCCTACAAGCGGAAGAATAAGTGTTTTTCCTACAATGTCTTTATATCTTTCATCATCGGGATTTACCGCAACCGCAGTATCGCCCAAAAGTGTTTCAGGTCTTGTTGTAGCAAGCTCAACATAACCGCTGCCGTCCTTTAATGGATAGCGGAGATGCCAGAAAAGCCCTCCTGCTCTGCAAAATCAACCTCTGCATCTGAAATTGATGTGCAGCAATGCGGGCACCAGTTGATAATACGCTCACCACGGTAGATAAGTCCTTTATTGTAAAGCTTTACGAAAACTTCCTTAACCGCCTTAGAACAACCCTCGTCCATTGTAAAGCGCTCACGCTGCCAGTCACAGCTTGAACCGAGTTTACGGAACTGACGGGTAATTCTTCCGCCGTACTCTTCTTTCCACTCCCAGGCACGCTTGAGGAAACCCTCTCTGCCTAAATCATCTTTGGTAACGCCCTCTTTGCGCATAGCCTCAACGATTTTAGCCTCTGTCGCAATAGACGCATGGTCTGTACCCGGAAGCCAAAGTGCAGCATAGCCCTGCATTCTTCTCCAACGAATGAGAGTATCCTGAAGTGTAAGGTCAAGTGCGTGACCGATATGCAGCTGACCTGTAATGTTTGGCGGCGGCATAACGATTGTGTATGGTTTTTTATCTTTGTCAACTTCTGCATGGAAGTAGTTGCCCTTCATCCAGAAATCATAAATTCTGTCCTCAAACTCAGACGGTTTGTAGGATTTAGCAAGCTCCTTTGCCATAATCATATCTCCTTACAATTTATTCGGGCAGATTACCCGACAAATATACCTTTATATTATCGCATTTTGCTTGCAATTTGTCAATTATGCAGAGATAAAAAATCATATTATTTGCAGCAAATTGCCAAAAGGTATATGGTTATGATTTTATTGACATCATAATTTCAAGGTGATAAAATACTTATAGCTTACTTTAACTTAAACGAGGTGTTCTTATGCAATATACTATAGGTGAAATTTCAAAAAGACTTGATATGCAGCCGTCAACCCTAAGATATTACGATAAAGAGGGACTTATGCCGAATGTAAAGCGTACAAACGGCGGTATCCGCATTTTTGACGATTCCGATTACGAGTTATTAACTCTCATTGAATGTCTTAAAAGAACAGGTATGTCGCTTAAAGACATCAAAGTTTTTATAGATTGGACTCTTGAGGGGGATTCTTCAATTGACAAGCGACTTGAACTTATCAGAAAGCAAAGAGATGCCGTACTTGCTCAAATGGAAAAACTGAATGAAACTCTCGGAATTTTAGATTACAAATGCTGGTATTACGAAACTGCGCAAAAAGCCGGCACTTGCAAAATTCACGATACGCTAAGTGCCGACGATATACCGCAGGAACTGAAAAAAGCGGTGTCAAAGCTTAAAGGTCACCAGTAATTCATATAAATTCTTACAATTTGCACATTCATATCATTAATATGTTAGAAATACTTTACATTCCGCAAATTGACTAAAAACGCAAAAAATGATAAAATAATATATATTATATCAATATCGGGATGTGTCACAATGAAATGTATTATAAAGCGCACCTTACCTGTTTTCTTATCACTTTTTGCTGTAATTTTTCTTTTCAGCGGCTGCGGTGATAAAAGCGAAAATGAGGTGTTAAAGGGAAAATGGGTCCCTGTATCTGCCGTTATCGACGGAGAAACCGTACAATACAGCGAGCTTGAGCTTAAGGACGGATATTTTGAATTTAATTTTAAAGGAAACGGCAACTGTACCGCAACGCTTGCGGGTATTGAATATAAAGGCAGTTATGTTTTCAGCGGCACAAGCGTTGACGCTACACTAAACGGCAACAGCGAAAAGCTAAGTTATGAAGCGACAAGGCAAACTCTCACCTATTCGTACGATAACACAACATCATTTACATTTATAAAAGACCAGAATTAAAACTTTCCCCTGCATATTTTTGAGTATGCAGGGGAATTTTTATGCTTCTGTTTTATTGTTAATCTGTTTTTGATATAACTTTTTCATCAATACAACCGAAATAACGGCAGACAAAATCTCTGCAACAGGTACGGAAAGCCAAATTATCCATTCGCCGCAAATTGATTTATTGACAAGCACAGTAAATATCCACGCAAGAGGCAATACAAACACAAGTTGTCTGCAAACTGAAACTATCAGCGACTGCATTCCGCCGTTAATTGCCTGAAACATTCCCTGAAAAGCTATGTTAATGCCGGCAAATATAAAACTTGCAGAAACAATCCGCATTGCGCCGATACATAACAATTGTGTTTCACCCGAAAGTCCAAAAGCACTTGAAAGCGGATTAGCTATAATTTCTATTACCGCCAGACCTACAAACATTATTACTGTTGTGTAAATTGAGCCGAATTTTATACTGTCGTCAATTCTCTTTTTACTTTTCATTCCAAACGCATATGACATAATCGGAGTTATGGCATCTCTTAATCCGAACGCTGCAAAAAGTATGAATTGCTGTATTTTATAGTACAATCCGTAGGCTGTTACCATCGCCTCACTGACCGTACCCAAAATAAGATTAAAGCCGTAAGTCATAACCGACATAAGTGCCTGTGCAATTATTGCAGGCAAACCGATTTTGTAAATGTTCAATATTGTATTTGCCGACGGCTTAATGTTTTTAACATTATTGGTTATATCTTTGTTAAACTTTATATGAAAAATAAAAGCAACCGCAAGTGAAATAATTTGACCGATAACCGTAGCGTATGCAGCACCCTTTACACCGAATTTCGGACAGCCTAACAAACCGTAAATCATAATAGGGTCAAGAATAATATTTGCAACTGCGCCGCAAATCTGTGCAATTGTCGAAAATACCGATTTGCCTGTTGCTTGTAAAAGTTTTTCATAAAGAGAGAAAAATACAAGTCCAAAAGAATATACGCAGCATATTCTTAAATAATCACACGCCATTTCCAAAACAATTCCGTTTGCAGTCTGCGTGCCGATATATAATTTAACACCGAACAATCCGAATATTAAAAACACTGCGTAAATAACAACAGCAAGAAATACACCGTTACCCGCAGCCTTATCGGCATAGTCTCTGTTACCCTCTCCAAGGCTTTTTGCTACAAGAACATTAACACCCACACCTGTACCTATGCCGATTGCAACTATTAACATTTGCAAAGGGAAGGCAAGCGTAAGCGCATTAAGCGCAAGTTCACCGTTATCTTCCATATTAGATACAAAAGCACTGTCAACAATATTATAAACTGCCTGCAGTACCATAGAAAGTATCATAGGAACACCCATTCTAAGCATAAGGCTTTTAACAGGCAAAATTTCCATTTTGTCTTTTTCTTTTATTTTTTTCATAAAAACACCTCTTAAAACAAAAAAGTGCTGCACTACTGATTGGAATTACGCAGTAGTGCAACACATCTTTATATATTATACTATTTTGGTTTTGCAGATGTCAAAGGAAGTTTTCACTAAATAATATCAGTTATTCTTTGAAATTATTATCTGAAGATTAGTAATATCGTTGATATCTATTATTCCGTTGCCGTCAATATCGGCATTATCAAAGCTGACGGTATCATTTATATCAACAAAATCCGAACCGTCCTCTGCTTTTTCGCCTGCAACAAACAGCTGAATTACCGTGCTGTCTGTAATATCAATATTGCCGTCTTTATTTACATCGCCCTTGCTTTTTGCAAATAACGATATGTCAGTATTACTGCCGATATTTTCTTCTTTAACAACAACTTCCGTTACCGTCGAATCGTAAAAATAACCGACAGCGGATTTTTTCTGCTTAATATAATAAGTGCCAACCTGTAACGGCTTAGCAAATTCGGCTATACCGTTATTGTCCGTTATTGCCGTATCAATAAGATTTTTACATTCCACATCTGAAAACAATTCAAACTCCGCACAGTTTATCGGGGCTTTAAACTCATTTGTAAGATTTACTCTTACTGTCGAAGTATCCAACTTTATTGGTGTATTTTCAGCTTGAGCATAATAAACCGTAAGACCGCTCCATGTATATTGATAAACATTATCAAGAATTATTCTGTCAGAGAATAATTCAAAGCCTTTCGGAGCAACAACCTGCTTTGCGTAATAATTACCGTACGGCATATAAAGAGCTGAATCGAACGCACTTTCATTCCATTTAATATTATTTACATCGTCGGTTTTTTCTTTTGAGGTTGCGCATACCCAGCCGTCTTCGCCTGTTTTCATATAACCGCAAAAAGTGTTATCGAAATTATAAACTTCATAAACCGCACCGCCAAGTGAATAATTTTCATTATTATCGGTCAATTTGGAATAAGATGACACATTCTGAACACGGAGTGCTATTTTAGGCGTCTTGTTTATTTTGCTTAATTTATGGTTATTTTCATTTACAGCTACACCTGCATAGTATCTTTCCGTACCGCCCCATGTCAATGTAGACTTTTCAAATTTATATACCGTGTTGTCTGCAACATACCCGTTCGGTGTTTTTGTTTCTTTGCACCAATAAGAAGTATTTGCAACAGGCACACCTCTCGCAACCGCACTTGATGAAGAATACTGTTGACTGCTCATCAAACCAAATGCACCGAATCCGTCATACTGCGGTACAATTTTTCCAACAGGCTTTCTACAAGCCGAGTCAGCATAAACCGTGTATTCAAACTGTGAATAATCGTATGAAGTACCCTTTAATCCGCTTTGTGTGCTGTTAAGCTGAATATTAAGATCAATACCGTTTGAACAACCTGTTTTATATACATACAATCCGTAGCAAGTACCCCTCGGTTCAATATTTGTGATTGTATTTACATTTTTATATTGAGAATGCCAGAACTTGTTATTTTTTGAATTATTGCCGTAAAAAATACCGACATGAGCGTCAGCCGTACCGAGCATAAAAATAATATCGCCTTTTTCAAGCACTCCGCTGTTCAATGCGTTATTAATGGCACTTGTACCGTCAAAATAATATGTCTTGATATTGTTATTGCCCGCCCAATTAATCCATGTATCCTGACCCGTATCATAAGCCGCATACGAATAACTCGGAATATGAGTGTTTGCGTATGCATAGCTTACCGACTGACCCTTTTGTGCCTTGGTATTTGCAAGCGACTTGTAAAGTATATGCCATACAAATCCTGTGCAGTTCATCTGCGGCTTGTACGATGAACCGTTAAGCTCGTCTTGTCTGCCGTAACCTACACAGTAATATCCGCTGTTTGGTGAATATAAATCTGTATTAAAGTACCCTTTGGTATCTCCTTTTGGTGTACGATGGTCGCCCGATGTATATTTTGTACCGAGATAATAATCAGTACCTACAGATGAATCATAATTTTAGAAACAGTGTAAGTCTGATAATCATTGCCTGATTCATTATCGTGATTTACAATCCATTTGTAGTATTCGGCAGTATCTATTCCCAATGCTTCGCATACGGTTTTACTGCCCCATTTGCTGTAAGAAACCGATTCTGTTACTTCTGCGCCAAATGCAGTAACTGTAGAAGAAAATGCAAGCACGGCAGTCAGCGTAATTGCAGATAATTTTTTTATTCCTCTCATTTTCATTCCTCAATTCAAAAAAATTCTTTATCAAAAATTGTGGGAAAGTATGGTTTAGCGCACGAGTTAAACCATAATCTATTAATGTTACCCCAACATTTAAAATAGGACATTAAAACAAAACTTTAAAAGGGCGACAGAATAGCTCTGCCGCCCTATGACTTCATTATATTATGCTTTTAGATAGCACGAACACGGATTACACCTTCAATAGCTGCAATAGCGGCAGCATTTTCAGGGTTACCGCCTGCAACATCAATAATTGCATAAGCGTAGTCGCCACGGCTCTTTGAAAGCATATTTTCTACATTGCCTTTTACCTCTGAAAGTACCTTCTTAAGAAGTTCAGGTACATTCTTGTGCATTACGCAGAAACGAACATTCTCTGTATTTGTTCTTGCAAGTGAAAGTGCAGGATAGTTTACAGAATTTACGATGTTACCGTTTTCGAGGTACTCTTTAAGCTCATCGCAAGCCATAATTGCGCAGTTATCTTCACTTTCGGGAGTTGATGCACCGAGATGTGGAAGACAAATGATATTCTCTTCGCCGATAATATCATCAGTTGCAAAGTCTGTTACATACTTAGCAACCTTACCGCTCTTAACAGCCTCAAGAACAGCTGTTGAATTTACAAGACCGTCACGGCTGAAGTTGAGAATACGAACGCCGTCTTTCATCTTAGCAATCATATCTGCATCAACCATATCCTTAGTGTCAGCTGTAAGAGGAACATGGATTGTAAGGTAATCACAGTTTACCATTACATCTTCGCCGCTCTTCATAAGCTTAACGGCAGGATTGAGCTTTAATGCGTTTGTTACAGACATAAACGGATCAAAACCGATTACATCCATACCGAGTGCAACGGCACAGTTGGCAACAAGAATACCTATAGCGCCAAGACCGATAACACCGAGAGTTTTGCCCTTAATTTCAGGACCTACAAACTGGCTCTTGCCTTTTTCTACCATCTTACCTACTGCGTCACCGTTACCTTTGAGTGTCTTTGCCCAGTCTGCACCCTCCATTACTCTTCTTGAAGAGAGTAAAAGACCTGCAATTACAAGCTCTTTAACAGCATTTGCATTAGCACCCGGAGTATTGAAAACCACAATACCCTTTTCAGAACAAACATCTTTAGGAATGTTGTTTGTACCTGCGCCTGCTCTTGCAATGGCAAGGAGATTATCTTCAAACTGCATATCGTGCATAGCAGCACTTCTTACGAGAACTGCGTCAGGATTCTGAACATCGTCCCCGTAAGCGTAATTGTCACCAAGGCGGCTTGTGCCAACGGCAGCAATTTTATTGAGAGTAAGTATATTAAACATTGTATTCATCCTCTTTTATTTTATTTAAAGCAGATTGTTTGAGCAAAAATTACTTGTTTTCTGCCTCAAACTTCTTCATAAAGTCAACAAGAGCAACTACACCCTCATATGGCATAGCATTGTAGATAGAAGCTCTCATACCGCCAACTGTACGGTGACCCTTGATGTTTACAAGACCTGCCGCTGTTGCCTCTTTAACAAACTTAGCATCAAGGTCAGCATTGCCTGTTACGAACGGAACATTCATAAGTGAACGATCCTCAGGAACAACAGTACCCTTAAAGAGTTCTGAATTATCAAGGAAGTCATAAAGAAGTTTAGCCTTTTTCTCGTTAAGCTCTTTCATCTTATCAAGACCGCCAACCTCATTCTTAATCCACTCAAGAACAAGCTTTGCAATATAAATTGTGTAGCAAGGAGGTGTGTTGAAAAGTGAATCTGCGTCAGCGTGAGTCTTATAGTTAAGCATTGTCGGGCAGATGTCCATAGCATTGCCGATAAGATCCTCACGAACAATTGCGATTGTAAGACCTGCAGGAGCCATATTCTTTTGAGCACCTGCAAAGAGTGCGCCAAACTTAGTTACATCAATAGGCTCTGAAAGAATACAAGATGAAATATCTGCAATAAGCGGAATATCGCCTGTATCCGGAAGTTCGTGATAAACAGTACCGTAAATAGTATTGTTCATACAAATATACACATAGTCGGCGTCCTCTCTGAACATTGACTTATCTGTCTTAGGAATATAAGAGAAAGTTTTATCCTCCGAAGAAGCAACAGCCTTAGCGTCGCCATAGCGAGCAGCCTCTTTGTAAGCTTTTTTAGCCCACTGACCTGTGATTATGTAGTCAGCCTTATTGTTCTTGTTCATAAAGTTGAGTGCTACCATTGCAAACTGTGTAGAACCGCCGCCCTGGAGGAACATAACCTTGTAGTTGTCAGGAATGTTCATAATCTCACGAAGTAAAGCTTCAGCGTCCTTAATGATTTTATCATATGTTTTGCTGCGGTGTGACATTTCCATTACACTCTGTCCGCTGCCCTGATAATCAAGCATTTCATCTGCTGCTGTCTTTAATACTGCCTCCGGAAGCATTGAAGGACCGGCAGAAAAGTTATATACTCTTGCCATATTAAAAATCTCCCTTGAAAATATATTTTATTTATAGTTTTAACTAATACTGACTATTAAATTATACCGCCAACTTTTAGCAAAGTCAACAATATTTGGTGTTTAATACATAAAAATAACAATTTATTGTATTATTTCTTAATTTTTCCTATGCAGCCGATAATTTCGTCACGCATACGAACCGCCTCGTTGTAAGCAGCCTTTGCAAAATCATTCTCGGTAAGGCCCTGTTTTTTCCATGCGCACATAATACCACGGCTTGAATTGATGATTGCGCCAAGACCGTTTTCATCAAATGCATTTTTAACATCATTTGCACCGCCGCCCTGTGCACCGTAACCCGGTACAAGGAAAAATGTGTGCGGACATTTAGCTCTCATTTCGGCAAGCTGTTCGGGATATGTTGCACCGACTACTGCGCCGACACCCGAGTAACCGTATTTGCCCTCAAGCTCTGTTCCCCACTCTTCGCACATTTTACCCATTTGCTCATAAACGGTTGTGCCGTCATCAAGTTTCTTATCCTGTAATTCGCCTGAACTTGGGTTAGATGTCTTAACAAGTACAAAAATGCCCTTATCACCGCTCTTGCAGATATTAACAAGCGGTTTAATACCGTCTGTGCCGAGGTAACCGTTTACTGTAAGTGCGTCTGCACCAAAAGCCTCTACCTCTTCGCCTGCAACTGTGGTTGAGCCGAGGTGAGCGGCAGCGTAAGCCTCCATTGTTGTACCGATGTCGTTACGCTTACCGTCTGTAATAACAAACATACCCTTTGACTTTGCATATGCAATAGTGTCTGCAAGTGCCTTAACGCCCTGCCAACCGTACATTTCGTAGTAAGCAGCCTGTGGCTTGATTGCAGGAACTACCTCATAAAGAGCGTCAATAAGAGCCTTGTTGAACTCAAACAAAGCGGCAGCCGCACCCTCAAGAGTTTTGCCGTACTTTGCAAAGCACTCCTCTTTGATAAATTCAGGTACATAGTCAAGCTTTGGATCAAGACCTGCAACTGTAGGATTCTGCATTTCTGCGATTTTATCAATAAGTCTGTCAAATGCCATTTTTTACTCTCCTTTTAAATTCAGTAATAACGCTTACGATATTACTTTTATCTCTATTCCCAATACGCCGTATTTTTCCTGCTGTTTTGCCGAATAATATGCAAGCATATCTTCGGGTGAGGCAGTCTTTACATCTTCCTTTGTATACCCGCATTTAAGTAAAGGAAGAACAGCGTATAATTCTTCAAAAGACTTAAATTTATAAATATTAACAATTTCCGTTTTTAATGTTTTTCGGTTGTCTTCCATATTTATAAAAGTAATTTCATCTCCGACATTAATCAGTCTGCGTTTTTCGTCATTAAGTCTTAACTCAATGGTTTTTTCTCTGTTTTCAATCATTGCAAACGGAGATGGATTTAATCTCATTATATGCTGCATCAGCTGTTGATAATGTCAAAAAGCTCGTGAGCAAAGTTTGTATAATCTTTTCTGTCATCTTTAACAAATGAGATAGCCGGACGGGGGTGAGTGTTGTACTGACCTGTAAGCATATAAGGAACATCGTATCCCCACTTAACTCCGCTTTCTCTGAACTGCTGTGTATACTCAAGCATCTTGAGAATCGGGTCAACCTTGTACTTAGGATTTTTGAGGAAACCTAAGAGTAGCTCAAGTGCGCAGTTACCTGCACCTCTGCCCATACCGTCAACGGTAGCGTCAAGGTAGCTGACACCCTGTGTCATAGCCTCAATAGTATTTGCAAAAGCAAGCTGCTGGTTATTGTGAGCGTGAATACCGACTGACTTGCCGTACTTTTCACCGTATGAGCAATATAATTCAGCTAACTTTCTTGCCTCCTCAGGGTAAAGAGCGCCGTAGCTGTCTACAATATAAAATGCGTTTACAGGGCTTTTTCCGAGAATATCAAGAGCTGTAATAATATCCTCTGTTCTCGCCTTTGAAACAGCCATAATGTTGATTGTGGTTTCATAGCCTTTCTTTGCGCAGTCCTCAATCATTTCTACTGCCGCAGGAATTGTGTTGATATATGTTGCAATTCTTACAAGGTCAATCGGACTTTCGTTCTTTGGAAGAATGTCATTCTTAAAATCTGTTCTGCCAACATCAGCCATAACTGCAATCTTAAGGTCTGTATTGTTTTCGCCAACAACTTCTCTTATGTCATCGTCGTTACAGAACTTCCACTTACCAAAATCTTTTTCGTTGAAAAGTTCCTTAGATGCCTTATAGCCGAACTCCATATAATCAACACCGGCTTTAACATTTGCTTTGTATAAAGCCTTTACGAATTCGTCGGGGAACTCAAAATTATTACAAAGTCCGCCGTCACGAATTGTAGCGTCAACAACTCGTATATCTTCTCTTACTGATAACAAATCACCTTTTTGTGCCATTTTGCCAAATCTCCTTTAATCTGCGAGCGCTCCGATTATTTATCTTCAAATACGGTTTTTCCGCCCAAAATTGTATATTTAACCTTTCCGCAGAGCGTTTTGCCCTTGAAAGGAGTATTTTTACTCTTGCCGTGCAATTTATCTACATCAACAACCCATTCTTCGTTCAAATCAACGAGTGCAAGGTCTGCAGGCGCACCGACTTTGATATGTCCTGCATTGATTCCGAGAATTTCGGCAGGATTTGTGCTCATCTTTTCAACAAGCTCCGAAATTGTAAGAAGTCCTGTTTTTACAAGATATGTGTATGATACCGCAAATGAAGTTTCCATACCGATAGAACCGTTCGGTGCTTTTTCAAAATCGGACTTTTCTTCCGGTGTATGCGGTGCGTGGTCGGTTGCAATAGCGTCAAGCGTACCGTCTTTAAGACCGCTTATTATTTCAACAACATCTTCATGTGTGCGGAGAGGCGGATTCATTCTGAAATCTGCGTCCTTTGCAAGCAATTCTTTTTCTGTCATTGAGAAATAGTGCGGTGCGGTTTCTGCCGTAACCTTAACCCCTCTTCTCTTTGCATCTCTTACAAGTGCAACGCTTGTCTTTGTGCTGACATGACAAATGTGTATCGGCACATCAAGCGCCGCCGCAAGTGCAATTTCTCTTGCGGTACCGCAATCCTCTGCTGCGGCAGGAATACCCTTTACGCCGAGATTTTTGCTTACTTCGCCGCCGTTGATTTTACCGCCGTCTGCAAGGAAAGATCCTCGCAGTGTGCAACAACCGTCATACCGAGCTGCGGAGCTTTTTTCATTGCCTCGCTTAAATACTTTGTGTTTTCAACCGGTCTGCCGTCATCCGAAAGAGCAATTGCACCTGCTGATTTAAGTTCTTCAATATCGGTCGGTTCAAGACTTTTGAGTCCCTTTGTAATACTGCCTGCCACATAAACATTGGCGTCGGCATTCTTTGCCTTGTCAAGAATATATTTTACGGTTTCGGCATTATCCGTAGTAGGGATTGTGTTAGGCATTGCAAGTAAACTTGTAACACCGCCCGCAGCAGCTGCTTTACAGCCTGTTATAATATCCTCTTTGTGAGTTTGACCGGGGTCACGAAGATGTACATGCATATCCACAAGACCCGGAATAAGTGTTAAGCCGTCTGCATCAATCACATTGCCCTCTGTAGAGATGTTCTCTGCAATTTTTGCGATTTTGCCGTCTTTTACAAGAACATCGGCAACTTTGTCAAGTCCGTCTGACGGTGAAACTATGTGTGCGTTTTTAATTACTAAAGTATTTATTTTAATCACCTCTGATTACTTTCTTCTGTTATTGTTCTGCTGTGGTTTTCTGTTTGGTGTTCTGCGAGCTGACTGAGATGCTCTGCCGTTAGGCTGCGGTCTTCTCTGTGTGGCGCTGTGTACCTTTACAAGACCGTTGCCGTCACGCCTTTGCGCAGCCTGCTGTTTTCTCACACGCTCTCTTTCTCTGCGTTCGAGTTCAGCTTTTTTACGCTTTTTAGCAGCATGCTTACGCTTTATAAGTCTTGAAACATTTGTGCAGAAATATCCGCAGTGTACAAAGAAATTCTTTATTCCGTTACCTGCTTTTTCCGCAGCCGCAATAAAGCTTTCTGTCTTATCGTTATCCACAGCGGTTTCAACCTCTACGGCACGCTTTTCTTCCTCTGAAAGAACATCGTAATCGACCGCATTTTTGAGGTCTGAACTGTCAACATCAATGATACCTACAATTCTTCTCGGCTTTTCCTCAAAGAAATCGTAACCTTCATCAAAATCATCGGCTGTATTTTTTTCAGCCTCTCTTCTCAGTTCTTCCTCGTTTTCTTCTTCGACTTCATCTTCCGTTTCTTCTTCGTATTCAGATTCAACTTCTTCAATTGTTTCTTCTATTTCGTCTGTCGGTTCTTCTTCTGTTGAAATTTTTGCCTGTGCAGCTTCTTCGTATTTTCCGTCGTCCGAAATTACTTTTTCTTCCGATTCAATTTCAAAGTCTGCGTTTTCTTTATCTTCGACCGATTGATTTTCAACGGCTGCATCGGTAGCATCCGCATCTGCCTCCTCGGTTATTTTCGAGTTTTCTTCAGCATGGTTTTTATCTTCGGGTTCGTCAACAGCCACGGTTTGAACAACCTCTTCGGTCTGTAAATCCTCCTTAGCCTCTTCAAGTCGGTCTTCAATTACTTCCTGCGGCTCAAGTTTTTCGGCACTTGTTTCTATTACTTCAACATCTGCGCCCTCATTCTTAAGCCTTTCTTTGCTCTCATTTACTATTTCGTCAATTTCATAATCCGAAACTGTCGGCTTTTCGTAAATCTTAACCTTTACTTCTTCTTCGTCAATGTCCTTGTAATCGTCAAAGAGGTCATCGTCTTTTTTGCCACTGCTTATGTCGTTGTTTTCTTCTTTTAACTCATCATAAGCCTGATGAATGCTGACAATATCATCTTCCTGTAATTTTTTTACAGGTTTATTGTCTGATTTGTATTTATCGGTAAGTTCACGCAAAATTTTTTCATTTTTGCTCTTTTTGTTTTTCTTTCTTGTCTTTTTACCTGCAATCATAACTATGATAAAAAGAATAATAACAACAGCAACTATACCTATGTAAACATATTTTGTAAAGTCGCTTTCCGGGTCAGCTTTTGCATTAAAAGTAACGGTTGAAAGAATTGACTTTAAAGTTTGATAATCGGCAGATGTAACATCGCCGCCGTTATGCTGAATAGTAATATTAATACTCATTCCGTCATAAACGGTGTTTGCCTGATAAGTCTTGATTCTGTCACTGCCGCTCTCTACATTAAGGTCAAACATAAGCCATACAAGGTCTTGCGCCTGATCCGGCGTGCAACTGATATATTCCTCTTGAGAAATAAAACTTTCTCTCACTTCATAAAGCTTTTCGTCCGAAAGAAGTTTATAATTCTTAATACCCTCGCTGTCACCGTTGCGTGTCATAGTAACCGTGACCGTCGTGGTTGCCTGATTATCCATAGCCTGCATAAAAATATCACTGCTCTTGAAATCAGACATTGTTTTGTCATAATCAAGTCCGAAAACGGAAAAATACTTGTCGGTACTCTTGCTGTCCCTTGTTATGCCAAGCATATTGTCGGGCAGTTGAATTGTCATATTATCAAGTTTTTCAATCTGTATTTTACTGCCCGCCGCACTGCAAACAACGGCAGTACAAGCAACAAGTGCCGCACAAACAAATGCTGTAAAAAATCTTTTTATATTTTTAGCTGTCATACTAAAAGCCTCCGAAAAAACAGAATATTCTGTCAATAAATCCATATACATCAATTATTATACATAATACAAGTAAAAAATACAAGTGCAAGGCGATGTTTTAAGAGAATTTTTTGAAATTTAAAGCGCTAAAGCGTTTGTTTTTTCCAATAAAGAAAACAAAAACCAAGTGACAGCCATTCCGTCACTTGGTTTTTAAAATAAAATTTCTAATGTTTATTTTTGTAAATTACTCAACAGTAACTGATTTTGCAAGGTTTCTTGGCTTATCAGGGTCATTACCCTTATTGACCGCTGTGTAATAAGCAAGAATCTGGAGCGGAACAACCGCAGAAATCGGCATAAGAAGTTCATCTGTCTGCGGAACTTTAATAACATAATCCGCAATACCGTCCTCAAGAGTTCTTGCACAAGCCTCCGAGCAAACAAGAATATTCATAGCACCTCTCGACTTAACCTCAACAATATTACTGATAGTTTTTGCAATAAGGTCACTCTGTGTTGCAACAGAAATTACAGGCATACCATCCTCAATAAGAGAAATTGTGCCGTGCTTTAATTCACCTGCTGCATAGCTCTCTGAGTGAATGTATGATACTTCCTTAAGTTTAAGCGAACCTTCCATTGAAAGAGCATAGTCAAGACCTCTGCCAATGTAGAGCAAGCTGTCTGTTGTGATAAGTTTTGTCGCTACATACTTGCATTTTTCCTCTGTTGTTTCAATAACATACTTAACAGCTTCCGGCATTTTGAGAAGTGCAGACACAAGTCTTTGCACTCTGCTTCGCTTACGGTTTCCTTTGCAAGAGCAAGCTCAAAGGCAAAAAGATACATAACGGAAAGCTGTGTAATATACGCTTTTGTCGATGCTACAGAAATTTCAGGGCCTGCAAGAGTGTAAATAAGCATATCCGCCTCTCGTGCAATTGAACTTCCCTTTGCGTTTACAATAGCAAGAGTAGTTGCTCCTTTCTGCTTTGCAAGGCGCATTGCGGCAAGGCTGTCGGCAGTTTCACCCGACTGCGAAATAATAATTACAAGGTCGCCTTCACCTACAATAGGATTTCTGTATCTGAACTCTGACGCAATATCAACTGTAACAGGTACTCTCGCAATACTTTCGATAATATATTTACCTACAAGACCGGCATGCATAGCTGTACCGCAGGCAACAACCGAAATTGATTTAAATTCTCTTAATTTTTCGAGTGTAATACCGCATTCTTCAAGGCAAGGCAATCCGGCTCTTACTCTCGGAGCAACGGTGGTTCTGATAGCTTCCGGCTGTTCTTTGATTTCTTTAATCATAAAATGCGGATAACCGCCCTTTTCGGCAGCCTCCATATCCCAATCCGCAACCTTTAACTCTTTTTCGATAGGGTCAAGGTGCTCATCTACAAATGAAACGCCGTCTGCTGTAAGTGTAGCAATCTCATCATGGTCGAGAAGATAGTAATTCTTTGTGTATTTAAGAATTGCAGGAACATCGGACGCAATAAAGGTTTCGCCGTCAGCTACGCCAACAATAAGCGGACTCTCTCTTCTTACGGCAAAAATTCTGTCCGGGAAATCTTTGAACATAATACCGAGAGCAAAAGAACCCTTAAGTTCAGCCATTACGCTGTCGATAGTTTCAAGCGGATTTCCGTTATACTTATAATCAAGTAGCTGTGCAACAACCTCGGTGTCTGTATCACTGAGGAAAGTTCTGCCCTTTGATGTTAAAAATTCTTTTAATTCAATGTAATTTTCAATAATTCCGTTATGAACAATGGTAACTCTTGCGCCGCTGTGCGGATGTGAGTTTACATCTGACGGCTCACCGTGAGTTGCCCATCTTGTATGGCCTATACCTACATGACCCTCCGGTTTACCCTCAACTGCCATCTTGTCAACAAGATTTTTAAGTTTACCTTTTGTTTTAACTGTTTCAATACCGTTTTTTCCAAAAACAGCTATACCCGCTGAATCATAACCTCTGTATTCAAGCTTTGTGAGTGCGCTTACAAGCACATCACTGCAGTCTTTAGGTCCAACATATCCAACAATACCACACATTATGTATTCTCTCCTTTGCTGATGAATAAATATATCAGTTTGTCTTATGGTTAAAAGTAGGTACAAGATCCGCAAGAAGTTCTACCGTTTTTTCGCTGTCGTTGCTGTTAGCAACAACTTTAAGCTCATCAAGTTTTTTGAGCAGTTCTGCGGAATTGATATTTATCTGATTACCGATAAATATCTTTTCGTTTGCGGTAGACTTAAGTCCTTCTTCGTCCATCAAAAGTTCCTCAAAAAGTTTTTCGCCCGGTCTTAAGCCCGTGAAAACAATCGGAACATCTTTATATGGAATCTTGCCGTACATACGAATGAGATTTTCGGCAAGAGTTGTAATCTTTACGGGCGCACCCATATCAAGAACAAAAATCTCGCCGCCGTGAGCCATAGCGCCTGCCTCAAGAACAAGCGAAACAGCCTCGGGAATAGTCATAAAATATCTGATTATGTCAGGGTGAGTAACGGTTACAGGTGAACCGCTTTCAATCTGACGCCTGAACAGGGGAATAACCGAACCGTTTGACCCAAGAACATTACCGAAACGAGTGGTTACAAATTCGGTATGAGTGCTGTGCTGAGCCTTGTGCTGAATTATCATTTCACATGCTCTTTTGGTTGCACCCATAACATTGGTCGGATTTACAGCCTTATCGGTTGAAATCATAACAAATTTATCGGCTTTGTACTTTTCTGCAAGTGTTGCAACATTAAAAGTACCGAAAATATTATTTTTAACTGCCTCTTCCGGCACGGTTTCCATAAGAGGTACATGCTTGTGGGCAGCTGCGTGAAATACAAGCTGAGGACGATATGTTTTAAATATCAGTTCCATTTTGTCGTAATCACGGATAGATGAAATCAAAGTTACAAGATTAAGTTTGTTGCCGTACTCAAGCACAAGTTCCTGCTGAATATCATATGCGTTATTTTCGTATATGTCAACAATAATTACCTGCTTAGGCGAATACTTTGCAATCTGTCTTACAAGCTCGCTGCCTATAGAACCGCCGCCGCCTGTAACCATACAGATTTTTCCCGTAACCAATTCTTTTATTTCTTTTTTATCAAATTCAATCGGCTTTCTGCCAAGTAAGTCTGCAATTTTAATTTCTTTAGCCTGTGAAATAAGCTCTGTGTGCTTATCGTCAAACAAAAGCTCGCTCAAATAAGGAATTATCTTGATTTTACAAGTAGTTTCCGAACAATAATCAAGGATTTTGCGCTTTTCCTCTTCTTCGCAAGACGGAACAGCCACAATAATATTTGTAATCTTTTTATCATTGCAAATCTTAGAAATTTCTCTGCAAAAACCGAGAACAGGCACACCGTTAATGCTTCTGTTAAGTTTTGTTTCATCATCATCAACAAAACCTACCGCAATAAGATTGCGTGCGGGACTGTTTTCGTCATTACTTGCATTCTGAATTTCGGTAAGAATCATTCTGCCTGCATTGCCTGCGCCAACAATAAGCGTACGCTCACAATTATCCGCTCTGCCGACTTCAATTAAATTAAGGAAAGTACGCTTAAATATAAATCGGAATAAGAGCACTCCGCCTGTTGCGAGAATTGCATATAAAGCAACAAACAAAACAGATTGCTGTATCTGCAAAATCGACATAATAAGATAGCCCAAAGCGAAGCCTGCGAACATCGCCAAACCGCAAACCAAGTAATCCTTTTCATTAAAGTATCGCCAAAGTCTTTTATACGCACCTGCACCGTACATAATAAGCATACACAGTGCTAAGTTTACTATTATTGTATATAACAGTCCTCTGCTTGCTTCCGAAAGTTCCGGAAATATAAGCGACATAGCAAAATTAAGCACAATACCGCTTACCACAATAATAAAAACATCAGCCAAAGCAAGAATAAGCTTACGATAATTTATTTTTTTCATTTTTTAATTGTCCCCTGCAAATTTTATCTGATTATATAAAATTTAATACAAACATATCGTCTAATTTTAAAATATTATACAAATTAACACACAATATTATACATCAAATTTAATTTTTTGTCAAATTGCAAAGCAATGCTCTTTTCTTATTTGCGTAGATAAAATATGTGTTTTTTTTACCTAATTTGACAAATACTTAATTTAGATATAATATAATTTTATAAACAATATAACATTATTCTTAAAGAAAGGACATTTTTATGAAGAAAACAAAGAAAAGACTACCTTTAATTATTTTTTCTGCTTTATTTGCTCTTGCAATAGTCATTGCTTAATTTTTTCAAAAATGAAGTTCAGAACACTCATCATCAAGAAATCACACTAAACTTCCATTATTGAAATCAATTTGATTAATTGCTATAGTAATCAGTTCTTCAATATTTGATAGCTATATAATTTTTTCATATTTTCACTTTTTCTTCTCTCAGCCTCTTCCAGCGCCTCATTATATAAACTCTTGTCAGAATATACTTTATCCCGAGGATATACAATACTTTCGATAATACCATGAAACAAATCATCATAAGCCATTTCTTTCGTATAGCCATCACCAACATTTCCTGCATCAATTTGTGCGTATAATTCATCCAGATGCTGCTGGAAATACGTTTGAAAATCATCATGGTTATCTGTTTTAATCAAGACAAGAGATTCCCCTTCAAAAGTATCACATGCGCGCAATTTATTAATCGAATATTCCTTTAAAAAATCAATAAAAGAATCTAAATCATAAACTTGATTGAATATAGGCATCAAACGTTCCTTCACATATAAAGCCGTCGCTGAAATAATCTCTTCCATTGTATCTTCGGTATATTCAAAACTTACTCTTGCTTCATTTCGTGGAAGGAATGAATTTAAATCCTGTCCAGCATACAATATTGATTTTTTATCGATAGAAGAATGATAGGTAGAAATAATTCCTGCAGTAAGGAAAAATCCTTTTGCCCCTTTATTCCATGCCGGAGCTGTTTTTACTCCAAAAAAAGCCATCAAATCTTCGTTGAGCATTTTAACAAAAGCATTCAATTTTGAGCAATATCGAAAACCCTCTGTTTGAAATGTTTCACCAAAAATAAGTTTAAATTGTGAATTAAACGACATAAAAAATCTCCTTTGTTATAGTCCAAACGTCAACCTGTATGCAAGATAGAATGATGCGGCATCATCTGCAATTCCGCCACCACCTGTAATCACATCTTCTGCAAGTGTTCCTCCAACTATAAGAACAGCTGCTACAGTTCCCCAAAATTGTATCTCTTGTGATGGTTGATATTGCGGAACATATACATAGTTATCATATTTCTCTTCTTCAGGAACCGGCACTGGTACTGGTACTTCATCTGGTTGTTTTTTCTTGAAACTATATACTATAAGTCCATTATTCATATTCCATAAGTTTGCCTATATTTTGGTTATACAAATCGAAATACACAGTTCCTTCTCTCCCCCTTTTCTATCAAATTGACTTGTACAAAAACACTACTATTGTATGATATAATTCGTTATATTTCAATAATTTTCCACCTCTTTTATATCTTTTGCACTTTTGCAAAAAAACGCAGTAACATCGTCATTATAACCGACAATGTATTAAAAGCATTTCATCCAGTTCCAATTGCCATTTTTATAATTTGTTATTAGTTGCCACCAGATTTTCTTTCCCTTGTATTTTCCCTTATGAGGGTTCGTAATCAAGGGTAAAATGATATAACACGATACAAGATGTGATGGACAGAACACCAATGAAAAGTTTAGCATTTTCAATGGATTAACGAGTTTTCCATAACAAAATATAACAGTTATTAAATGCTATAGATTTCGTCATTTGAGAACTGAAATTTGCATAATAAATATAACCAAGGGCAATTCCTGATTCGGAACTGCCATTTTGTTTTAACCTAATACCTTTTTAGCCGTATCTACGCTTTCCTTAGCATCTCTGCAATAGTAGTCAGCGCCGATTTTCATAGCATATTCTTCCGTAAGTACAGCACCGCCGACAAAAATTACGCATTTACTGCTTCCGTCGGGATTCTGTAATTCTTTTGTTTCTCTTACAAGTTTGATTGTATCTTCCATACTCTTAAGGGTAGTTGTCATAAGAGCAGACAAACCAATCATCTTTATATTCTGCTCAATTGCAGTATCGACAACAAGTTGAGGGTCAACATCTTTGCCAAGGTCAACAACCGTATACCCGTAGTTGTCAAGCAATACTTTTACAATGTTCTTTCCTATGTCGTGAATATCACCCTTAACGGTTGCAACAATGATTTTGCCCTTGCTTACGGTTTCTCCGCTTGTTTTGGAAATATGTGATTTAATTACATCAAAGCAAGCCTGTGCGGCATTTGCACTCTGAATAAGCTGTGGTAAAAAGATTTTGTTCTTTTCAAAGCCCTCTCCCACCTTATCAAGAGCAGGAATAAGCATTTCGTTTACTATTTTCATTGCGTCGCCTGTTTCAGCAAGCATTTTTTCGGTAAGCAACGCACCTTCTTTTTTCAAGCCGTTGAAAACAGCGGTCATAATATCCAAATCGGATGCGGCAGAATTATTATTTGCGGCAGGTGCTTGTACCGCATCGTTATATGCGGCAATAAAATCCATAGAGTTTTTATCAATACCGTCAAGCACACGGTATGCTCTTACCGCACCCGTAATAGAATCAATATTCGGGTTAATAATCGGTAAGTCAAGTCCCTCTTCAAGAGCCATAGTAAGGAAAGTTCTTGTAACAAGGTCACGATTCGGAAGTCCGAATGAAATATTTGAAACACCGAGACAGGTTTTACAGCCAAGTTCGGTTTTTACTCTGTGCAAAGCATTAAGCGTCTGTCTGCAGGCAGACTGTTCGGCAGAAACCGTCATCGTAAGGCAGTCAATAAACACATCTCTTCTGTCAATGCCGATTGCCTCTGCCCTCTCTACAATTCTTTTTGCAATTTCAAATCTGCCCTCCGCTGTCTTTGGAATACCGCTTTCGTCAAGTGTAAGACCGACAACGCAAGCACCGTATTTTTTAACAAGCGGTAAAACCGTGCTAAGGCTTTTTTCCTCACCGTTTACCGAGTTTACAATCGGTCTGCCGTTATAAGCACGAAGTCCTGCCTCAAGTACATCGGGTTTGGTAGAGTCAATCTGCAGAGGTGCATCGCAAACACTCTGAATTGCTTTGAGCACACGCACCATCATCTGCTTTTCGTCAATTTCGGGATGACCTACATTGACATCAAGAATTTCCGCACCTGCGCCCGTCTGACTAAGTGCCTGTGTAAGAATGTAATCAATATTATTATCAACAAGTGCCTGCTTAAACAGCTTTTTGCCTGTAGGGTTAATTCTTTCGCCGATAATTCTCGGATGATTAACTTCAACAACAGAACTTGCACTGCATACTATTGTATCAACTTGACTTTTTGACGGCTGATATTTTTTATCTGCAAGAGCATCTTTAAGAGCCTTTATATATTCGGGATTTGTACCGCAGCAGCCGCCGAGAACTTTAACACCGTACTTTAACAGTGACAGAGATGACTTTGCAAAATCATCGGGCATAACATCGTATTCATTGGTGTTAGGGTCCGGCAAACCTGCATTCGGCTTAATTACAATAGGAAGATTTGTGTACTTGGAAATCTCACTTACAATCGGCTCAAGATCATCAGGTCCAAGCGAACAGTTTACGCCGAGAGCGTCAACGCCGAGATTTTCCATAGTTACGGCAAAAGCAGACGGCAATGTGCCTGTAAAAGTACGCATATTACGCTCAAATGTCATAGTGGTGAATATTGGCTTGTCGCTGTTCTCCTTTGCGGCAAGTACAGCGGCCTTAAGTTCATAAAGATCCGTCATAGTTTCAAAAACTATAACATCAGCGTCTTTACCTGCAAGGATAAGCTGTTTGTAATATTCATAAGCCTGTTCAAAAGTAAGCGAACCCGCAGGTTCGAGCAACTGACCGATTGAACCGATGTCAAGGGCAACAAGCGCTCTGTCGCCGACAGCGTTTTTAGCAATGCTGATACCTGCTTCTACAATTTCTTCAACACTGTAGCCGCATCCCTCAAGTTTGTACGCATTCGCACCAAAGGTGTTTGCATACACAACATCTGCGCCCGCATCTACATAAGCTTTATGAAATGACGCAATAAGTTCGGGATGTGTAATGTTAAGCGTTTCGGGCACTTCGTCATACTGTACACCGCTTTTTTGAATCATAGTGCCTGTCGCACCGTCAAGTATAATAAATTCTTTTTCCTTTAATAATTCTCTAAACCCCACAATGAAGTCCCTTTCTCCTGAATTTACAGGTTTCTCTCATATTACAGATGGCACAGCCACGCTTTTTCTTTCTATAGGATTTTTTGAAAGTCCCAGCACCGCCGTAACAGACTTTGTCGGTGTAAGCAAAAAGTTATCGTTTGTGCAAAGTCCTATTTTCTTTGGCGCATCAAGCATTTGCAAAATTATTTTTTGCAATTCAATAGGATAATCTCCGTAGCCCGGGCTGAATCGGAATGTCATATTATAATCGCTGTATTTTTCCGCAATTATCTTGTCAAAAGCATTGCAGACCTGCTCAACGGCAACACTTGCAAGGCTGTCCATTACCACAGCACGGGCCATATCGGAAATCTGCGAAATTCTGATGAGTTTGTCCACCTCTGAACCGACGGTGGCACACATAACAATAGCTTTTTCACAATCGTTTAAGTGTGATTCTATATCTTTTCCGCCCATAATCTGCGGGCACGGCAAATCCTTTTCTACATAAAGATATTTTGGCGACGCTTTTTCAAGCACAGCCTTTTCACATTCATCCATCAGTACATCCATTCGGTAATTAAGCCTGATTCCCGCCCCTCCGAGATAACGCACTGCCTCGTTTCTGTTAAGTTTTTCTAATTCTATCATAGTATAACCCCTATACATTCAATGCAATCGGATTTATTTTAAATACTGCAAATCATTTAATAAAAACTCTCTGTTAAATCATAAATTCAAAACCGACCGCATAGCTATACTTTATTATTGTAACACACAAAGCATAATAAAACAATACAGGTATTTATTTTTTAAATCAATCTTAAAGAAGCCGCAAAAGCGGCTCATTTGCTTAAAAAGTTGCATTTTTTTTTAAAGTATGTTATGATAAAAATGTATAAATATGTACCGAAAGGAATCAATACACTATGAAATACAACAGAATTAAAAAACTTTGTGCCTTATTGCGGCACTTGCACTTATTCCTGCATTTGCAGTCGGTTGCTCAAACGATAAAAGCGAATCCGAAAATTCAAAAGCAACAGAAGCAACTCCCGCTGCCGTTGCCACAATTGACGAAGCAAAAGTCGGACAGCCTGCCGTATCCGCACTTGAAGATATGGGCATTGTTCCGTCAACCGTAGGTATTAATCCTTCTATAAATCACGACGACAATAAAGTAGGTTTCCAGCTTGACGCTCCTAACGACGGCGACACTATTGCGATTATGCACACCTCAAAGGGTGACATAAAGCTCCGCCTTTTTGCGGACCAAGCGCCAAAAACCGTTACAAACTTTATTAATCTTTCCAAAGAGGGCAAATATGACAACACCATTTTCCACCGAGTAATCAATGATTTTATGATTCAGGGCGGTGACTACGAAAATGCCAACGGCACAGGCGGCACAAGCTCATACGGTGAAAGTTTTGAAGATGAATTCTGCGACAAACTCTTTAACATAAGAGGTGCGGTATCAATGGCAAACAGCGGTCCTGACACAAACGGAAGTCAGTTCTTTATCAATCAGACAACACCCGAAGCTTATAAAAACAACGGCGGTTTTTCTGCCTTTGAAAATCAGTGGGCAAACATTAAAGCACAGCTTGAAAATTATAAAGATTCCGAGCTTTTCTCCGCTTTTGTTCAGCAGTACGGCACATACTGCTACAACACAGATGTAATCAGTGATGACATCAAAAAGCTTTATGACGATAACGGCGGTAACCCATACCTTGACGGCGCTTACAATGCAGTTGACAGAGGTCACACCGTATTTGCACAGGTAATTGAGGGAATGGATGTAGTGGATTCAATCGCATCTGTAGCTGTTGACTCATCGACAAATAAACCTACGGAAGATGTAAAAGTAACTTCTGTAGAAATTACAACATATTCTGCCAATTAAGAGGATTATTATGAACGGAAAGCCTATTATTGCAATAATGTATGATTTTGATAAAACGCTTTGTACAAAGATATGCAGGGATACGGCTTTATTCCGAGTCTTGGCATAACCGAGGAAGAGTTTTGGAATTACGCCAACGAAATCGGGCACAAGGAGCATATGGATTCAATCCTTGCATATATGTATGCAATGGTTAAAATATCTAAAGATAAGAACATTCCTTTATTAAGGGAAAAACTTGTTGAAACAGGCAAAAAAGTCGAACTTTTTGACGGAGTTTCAAAATGGTTTTCACGAATAAACAATTTCGGTAAAAAACTCGGCGTATGTGTCGAGCACTATGTTATTTCGTCCGGTCTTAAAGAGATTATCGAAGGTACGGATATTGCGAACGAATTTAAAAGTATTTTCGCCTGTGAATTTCTTTACGATGAAAACGGCAACGGAATATGGCCGAAAACCGATGTTAATTACACAAATAAAACTCAATTTGTGTACCGCATAAACAAAGGTGTTCTTGATGTTGCCAACGATAACGACCTCAACAAATCAATGCCCGACGACAGCAAGCGTATTCCTTTTTGCAATATGATTTATATCGGCGACGGTCTTTCCGATGTACCGTGTATGAAAATGATGAAAGCATACGGAGGATATTCCATTGCCGTATATCAAAAAAAAGACGCAAAAGTAGAAGATTTATTACAGCGTGGCAGAGTTGATTACATTTACCCTGCCGACTACAGCGAAAACAGCGGACTTGACAATACAGTCAAAAATATAATTCAAAAAATGGCAATAAGTGAAACACTTTACCGTGAATATTCAAAACAAAAGCACGAAATTAACAACTGATATTTTTCAAAGGGAATCCTTGACGGGTTCCCTTTTTATTATGCTATATTCTGTTTGTAAATATTTTGTATTTGTATTGCAGATTTTTGGAAAATAAGGTAATATATAATATATACAAATCATTTCACACAAAACACATATTTTATTTATAAATTAATCTAAAAAAGTAGAAATTATGGTGAAAATATGAATGAATTTAAATCTGTTTTAAATGAAGTAAGAAAAGTTATTAACGGCAAAGACAGGGAAATTATTATTACAATGCTTGCTCTGCTCGCAAACGGCAATATTCTTATAGAGGATATACCGGGCGTCGGCAAAACCACTATGGCTCTTGCTTTTTCAAAGGCTCTCGGACTGAAGTACGGCAGAATACAGTTTACTCCCGATACTCTGCCGTCAGACATAACGGGATTTTCTTCTTTAACAAAGAAAGCGGAAAAATGCATTTTAACAAAGGAGCTATTTTCTGTAATTTGTTTTTGGCGGATGAGCTTAACCGTACATCAAGCCGTACTCAAGCGGCTTTGCTTGAGGCAATGGAAGAAAGGCAAGTTACCGTTGACGGACACAGTTATCAGCTTGAAAATCCTTTTTCCGTAATTGCAACCCAAAACCCTGTCGGTGCCTCGGGTACACAACTTTTGCCTGACTCTCAAACCGACCGTTTTACAGTAAGAATTTCAATGGGATACCCTAATTTTGAGGCTGAATGTCAAATGCTTATTAACCGCAGTCGGCAAAACCCTCTTGATAAGGTAAAACAAGCAGTTACTGTTGAAGAACTTATTAATATGCAAAACGAAGTAAAAGAAGTTTTTGTAAGCGAAGATATGGCAAAATACATTGTAATGCTCGTAACAGCCACCAGACAGAACAGCCTTTTTGAAAGAGGTGCAAGTCCAAGAGCCGCACTTTCACTTAAAGATATGGCAAAGGCGGCGGCATTTGCGGACGACAGAGATTACATTGTTCCCCGTGACATTCAAAATATTTTTGTTGCTACCATAAGTCATCGTGTTATTTTGAGCGCAGAGGCAAACGCTAAAAAAATCAGCGTTACAAAAGCTCTTAATGAGATTTTGAGAACAACAAGACAACCCAAAATTTAGTGAGGGAAAAATGATAAAGAACATACTTATATATATTGCGGTTCTTGCAATATCATTTTCGTTTGCGGTTTTTTATTATGCCTGGTTTTCCAATTTTCTGCTGATTGTTGTACTTTGTCTGCCTGTTCTTTCATTGTTATGCAGTCTGCCTTTTATGATTTATTCGGCCGTCAAAGGTTTTTCTCTTTATGCTTCCAAGGTCATTTATGCAGGCGATGATGTTGTAATTAATCTTGCGGCAAACAACCGAAACGGTCTTTTCTGCCCTTTGATTAAAGTTCTTGTTTACTCAAAGAACAGTTTTTGCGGCAAATCGAAAAAAACAGCGTTTAAATACAGTGGAGTGATAAATAAGCCCGTAAATATTCCGCTTTCAAAAATCGGCAAAGATTGCGGATTAGTCGAAACACAAACAAGATGGCTTAAGATTTACGATATGCTCGGAATATTTTTTATTCCCGTAAGGTTTAATACCGCGGCAGAAATACTTGTAATTCCTAAAACCGCAAATTGCAACGAAGAAGTCCTGACGGACAAACAAGCTATTATAGGATACAAAAAGAAAGCCGGAGGCGGATTTTCTGATGATTACGAAATCAGAGAATACCGTGACGGCGACAATCTGCGTAATGTTCACTGGAAATTATCTGCCAAAAATGATGATTTAATGGTTCGAGAACCGAGCCTGCCGATTTACAAGAATTTTAAAATTATGCTTATGCTTGGCGACAACCCCGAAAACAACAATAAAGTTTTGGCGAAATTTGCAGGCGTTTGCAAGAACGCAATAAAAAATGAAATTCCGTGTACGGTGTGTACTACCAAAAATGCAGGTGCATATCCCCTTACCCCTCAAACAAATATTTATTCCATATACAAAGCAATTTACACACGGCAAAATCTCGGTAACGCAGATACTTCAAATGCAGAAATTCACAGTATTTTTGCCGACTCCGAGGAGGTGGCAAAATGAAAAAATATTTGCTTTCCACTCTGTCAGACGGTATATGCGTAGTTCTTTTGTCGGTCTGCCCCATACTCTGCTATGCAAGCGCATTTTCGGTTAAACTCGAATCTTCGGTACTGATTATGGCGGCTGTATTATTTTCAATTGTTTTCAGCCTGCTGTCAGCCTTTGTAAAAAACAATTTGAAATACGCTTTATGTATGACAGTAATCGCTTTTGTGGCATTTTTGGTATTTGTCTTTGCAAATGAGCATATTTGCACAGGCAAACTACGCAATTAACAAACTGCTTGAACTGTATTCGGTTTATCTTTCTGTTTACAGCAACATCAAATTTGCAAGTTATATAGCAAACAACGCTACAGGATTCTTTGTTTTGCTGTCATTAATTCTGAACGGATTGTTTTCTTTCTTAATATCACGAATTAAATCAATCAAAATTGCAGGACTTTTGAGCATTGCGTTACTTGTACCCTGCTTTGTACTTGTAAACACTTTGCCCGACCTTGTACCGCTGCTTATAATATTTACAGTTCTGTTTGCGCTTTACTTCTCATCGCAGACAAGACAATTAAACTATGCACACAGCGGTGTAATAACTGCGGTTTGTGCCGTTATTTTGGCTGTACTCATTACTGTTTTGGCTGTAATAAATCCGGTTGCCGATTACGAAAGACCGAAGTGGCAGGACAATATGCTAAATACAGTACAAACTCTCACGGGAATGAAAACTTACAACGGCAGCGGCAAAATCTCATCCGCTCTTGCCGAAGTAGGAAATAATGTCAGCTCCGAAGTAGATTTTTCAAATGCAGGCGCACTTACTCAAACAGGGAAAAAGGTTATGACTGTCACATCAAGTACAGACGGCAGAATTTACCTTAAGAGTATGGCATATGCAAATTACGAAAACAACAAATGGTCTGTACTTACCGATGAGCAGGCAGACAACTATCCGCAGGATTATCAATCCTTTATTATGACTATTATGACGCAGTATTTCGAAGAGGCAGAAACCGTAACCATTGACACCGTAAACAAAGAAAATGTTATTTACACACCCTATTATCTTAATTATATCAACAACAATTTTTCGCCTGTATGCGATGTGTTCATAGCAAACACCGACAAGGCAACAAACTACACTATGTTTGTTATACCGTATTCCGAGAAAAATATTAACGACTTTTCACGAATAGAAATAAGTGGCACCTCAAAATACGATGATTTTGCACAATGCTATTTATCTCTGCCAAACGATACCAAACAGGCAATGCTTGAAATTGCCGAGCGCAACAATATTAAAGATTTATCCAAGAGTGATATTTCTCAAACGGTTGCGGCGGTTAAGGACTTTGTTTCACATTCCGCATCGTATTCTCTCAATACACAAAAAGTACCCGATGGCAGAGATGTTGCAGAATGGTTTTTAAACGATGCCGAAACAGGTTATTGTATGCATTTTGCAAATGCGACAGCTGTAATGCTCAGAGCGCTGGGTGTTCCTGCAAGATATGTAACAGGCTACTGCGCAAATGTAGTTGACGGCAAGGCGACAGTCACCTCAGACAATGCCCATGCTTGGGTGGAATACTTTGACGAACGAATCGGCTGGATTCCTCTTGACGCTACATCATCTGATTTTGAAGTGCCGCAAGCTACCGAATCAGTGCAAACAACAACGCAGGCACAGACAACCTCTCCTACCGTTCAGCCTACTACACAGGCACAAAATACTAAGCCTGTAAAAACAGAAGTAAAGGCAAAAATTTCAACACCTGCCATAATTGTTATAATTATTTTACTGATTATAGCTTTGGAAATCTTAAGAATTATTTTAATACGGTATTACAGAAAATACAGTTTTACTCACAAAGATTATAAATCAAGAGTAATCTGCATTTACAGATATTTAAATAAACTTTCCGTTCATTCAAAAGTCAGAATACCGAAAAAAATTGAAAATATCTGTACCAAAGCAAAGTTTTCCACGCACAATATTTCTGATGAAGAATATAAAATTGTTCTTAATTATGTATTAACATTCAGAAATAAAACAATCGGTAAAATGCCGATTGTTAAAAAGCTGTATTGCATAATAATTCTCGGTATATAAGTAAAAGCTGTACCCCGCAAAGGGATACAGCTTTTTGCTTTACCGCAAGATTACTTACAACCGCAACCCTGTTTTAACTCAAAACTCTGACAGTCTGTGCACTGACATACTGTTGGGTTTGATTCATGTGTACCAACCTTAATTGTTTCAAGTGAGCAGTAGTGTTCAGTCTCGTTGTTATGAGAACAGTTATTTACGGTGCATTTAATGCTACGGTTTACATAGGAGTTGTTCATCATTGTAAATCACCTCATACATTATTAGCGAACACTGCGCCGTTGCAGTTCTGTTCGCCCTCTTATTGTCTGCAAAACAACAGTAAATATACCTCACCAAATTCACACTTAATAATAAAATATATTGAGGTGATTTTATGACAGCAATTTCAACTGCCATACTGATTATTTTTGCGGTTATGGGAATAATATACTGCGTAAGGGAAATTACATATTTCCTTTATAAAAACAAAAATAATTGCTCAATCATTATTGTTACTCCGCTTGAAGGAGAAAATCAAAATGCCGAATTTATATTGCGAGGTGCGGCGTCAAGATTAAGATGGTTTTGTCGTGGCGGTAAAGACTGCATACTTTGCCTTGACTGCGATATGGACGAAGAAACCGAAAACATTTGTAAAGCCTTGTGCAAAGAATACGGATTTATTCGTATGATAAAAAGGACTGAACTTATACATCTTTTAAACGAATAATCGCAAGGTGTATTGTTAAAGCAAAAAAACAGTGCTATAATAATTATAATTGTGGCAAAATACCGCTGTATTTTTTAAGGAAACAGGTATGTTTTTATGGATGACAATACACTTTTACAGCTTGAAGGCTATGTTGAAAGCGTAGTTTACAGAAATGAAGAAAACGGTTATACCGTTGTTGAAATATCGGACGATGACGACTATATAACAGCTGTCGGCATTATGCCAAGGGTACATCAGGGCGACCTTTTAAAGCTCACAGGCAATTATAAGGAACATCCTAATTACGGCAGGCAATTCTCTGCCCAGGTCTGTGAGCTTTGCCGTCCGAGCGGTACAGCAGGGATTCTGCGTTACCTTTCTTCCGGTGCAATCCGTGGAATAGGCGCAACAACCGCACAAAGGCTTGTATCTGAATTTGGCGAAAAAACTCTTGATGTTATGGAAAACGAACCCGAAAGAGTAGCAATGCTCAAGGGAATTTCAAAATCAAAGGCAGAAGATTTTTCTCTGCAGCTAAAGCAAAGCATGGGTATCCGCTCGCTTATATTATTCCTCGGGGAATACGGAATAGGCAATGCTGCGGCTGTTAAAATTTTCACAGAACTCGGAACTTCCGCTATTGAACAAATTAAAGAAAACCCGTACATACTTTGCAACGGAGAGTTCGGCATAAGTTTTCAGACTGCCGACTTTATTGCAAAAAAGCGTGATTTTGACGAGCAGAGCACAGAGCGACTTCGTGCCGGAATTGCTTATATTTTAATACATAACGAAGGCAACGGTCATACCTGTTTGCCTTTTGAGGTTCTCTGCAAAAAAGCCGCAGATTTTCTGAAAGTTGACATAGCACTTATTGCTTCAACAATGCAGGAAATGATTTTCGACCGCTCGCTTATCAAAGACAATGTAAACGATAAAGAATTTATTTTTTCTCCTAACACCCATCTTTGTGAACTTTATATAGCCTCAAGAGTGAAAATGCTGCTTGGGTTTGCGGCTGAACAAATTAAAAATATTGACACCGAAATTGAAAAATGCGAAAAAAAAAAATGACGGAATAGAATATGCCGCACTGCAAAAAGAGGCAATCACACAGGCACTCACAAAAGGTATGCTTGTGCTGACAGGCGGTCCGGGCACAGGTAAAACCACAACATTAAACGCTATTATTAAAATATTGCAAAACAACGGCAAAAAAGTTTTGCTTGCCGCACCGACAGGAAGAGCGGCTCAACGAATGAGTGCTTTAACGGGAGTTGAGGCAAAAACTATTCATCGTCTGCTTGAAGTAAGCTGGGACAAGCACGATAAACCTATTTTTAATAAAAACGAACGCAATCAGCTTAAATGTGACGCCCTCATAGTTGATGAGGTTTCTATGGTTGACACCTTTATTTTTGAAAGCGTTATGAAAGCCTTGCCTATCGGTTGCCGCCTTATACTTGTCGGCGACTCTAACCAGTTACCGTCCGTAGGGCCGGGCAACATACTCGGCGACCTTACCGACTGCGGAATTGTACCGGTTGTAAGGTTAAACGAAATTTTCCGTCAGGCACAGAAAAGTCTTATTGTTACAAACGCACATAAAATAGTCAACGGCGAAATGCCCGTTCTCAATGCATCTGATAAAGACTTTTTCTTTTTATTAAGGAATAACAAAACCGAAATTTCTCAAGTAATCGTTGACCTTTGCGCACAAAGATTACCAAAGGCTTACGGTTACTCTGCATTTGACAATATTCAGGTGCTTTGCCCGTCAAAGAAAGGCGAACTTGGCACTGCCGAAATGAATTTCAGACTTCAAAAGGCTCTTAATCCAAAATCAGCCGATAAAGCTGAAATTGAAATTGCATCAAAAACATTCAGAATTGGCGACAAGGTAATGCAGATAAAAAACAACTACGATATAACCTGGATAAGAGATGACGGAGAGCAGGGTTCGGGCATTTTTAACGGCGACATAGGAATTATTGATTCTATCGACCGCAAAAGCCGTACGCTTATAGTTATTTTTGACGACAAGACAGCCAAATACACTTATGAATATGCCACCGATCTTGACTTTGCATATGCGGTCACCGTACATAAAAGCCAGGGTAACGAATTTGACTGCGTAATTATACCTATGTTTCAAGGACCTCCTCAACTTTATTACAGAAATTTACTTTATACAGCCGTTACACGAGCAAAGAAAACGCTTGTGCTTGTCGGAAATCCAAAAACGGTAGAATATATGGTACAAAATAACCGCCGTACAAAAAGATACAGCGGATTAAAGGAATTTTTACTGCGAGATGAACAGTTATATTAAAAGAGCAATGCTGTTTTTGCAGGACATAATTTTCACCGTAAAGTGCCCGTACTGCGAAAAAGTTATTGACAGGAATGACTACGCCTGTAAAGAATGTAAGAGTAAATTTCCGCAAAAAGGCTATGAAACTTACGCTGTCGGAGGATACAAAACTATATCCCCGTTTAAATATGACGGAATTTTTGCGAGCGGAGTAAAGAACTTTAAATTTCACGAAAATCCGTCATATGCCCGACAACTTGCAGTTCCGCTTGTTGACGAGATACTTGCCAAGTATGATATAAGAACTTTTGATATTATTACCGCCGTACCGATGTATTATAAAAATATGCGTGAACGGGGATATAATCAATCGGAACTTCTTGCAAAAGAATGTGCGGAAATTTTTAACATTCCGTATGCAGAACTTGTTGAAAAGCATAAGAAAAATAAAGCTCAACATACGCTTAAAGGAAAAGAACGAGAAAGCAATGTTCAAGGTGTGTACCGTGTAATTGACAGTCAAGCAGTGGCTGACAAGAATATTCTTATAATTGACGATATTATTACTACGGGCAACACACTCGGAGAATGTTGTAAGGTTCTTAAAAAAGCAGGCTGCAAAAACATATGCTGTGCAGCGCTTTGTGCGGCTATTGTATAACTTAAAAAGGTTGAAAAAATTGGAGTATTACCAATTCTTTCAACCTTTAGTTTTATTGTTTTTAGATAGTTGTGAATAAATTATGGCTTAGTAAATTGTTTTGCCAATCTTTTATAATTGCCTGACTAAGTATTCATAATTCCTAATTTTTAAAGAACATTATACTGTCATTGAAATATACTTTTGAAGAACAGTAACATCGTTTACATCAATTTTTCCGTCGTCGTTTAAGTCACAATAAATTTTATATCTGTTTTCATCAAATATTGAATCTTCTTCGACAAAAAGAGAACCGTTAAGATACATCTGCAAACTTGTAACATCATTTACATTTGTTGACTTATCGGCATTAAGATCGCCGTAATATCTGGCATTAAGATCATATAAAGTATTAATATCAATAACACCGTTAGCGTATAATTCAACAGCATTTTGTACTTTATTATCAGCATAATAATAACTGCCCGCAGGTGAATCTTCATAAATAGGATATACAAAATTTCCTGTTTTTAAAGATTTAATATTATTGTTTGATGAATAATGATCCTCAACTAAAATATAATCAAATTTAACTTCTTCGCTTATTGCAGATAATTTAAAATAAAAAATATCATAATCGCTTTCAGGGCAAGGGTAAGCTAAAGTTTGTTCAATATATTCTCTTGTCAGTTTTTCAATCTTAAAAAATTCATCCCATGTAATTTTGGTATCAACACTGTAGTAGTCTTTATCTGCAAGATCAATAGATACCTTTATATCGGCATCACCAAGGTTTAATATCTGTTCTTTGGTTGAAATGCAGAACAAACATTCAGTTGCGGAAAAATATTTTATTTCTGATACTGAATATTTTTCATCAATAATTTTCTTTTTATCATCGGGTTTCTGACTTCTTATATTATTTTTATATTCCTCATAATCACGCAATAATTCATCACTATAAGTCTTGCCGCCGTCTTCATTTACAATAATCTCATCTAAGCGATCGTTTTTATCTGCAAATATATATATATCTTCATAATATGAAGTTAAATTAATTTTAACCGCAACCGTATCTGTATCCGCAATATCATCAATCGCCCACATAAGTTCTCCTGTTAACTTATTTTTAAAATCGTGATTCCACATCTCTACATCACCAACGGCTGAGTTTCCCGTATCAGCCGCAAATGCTGTTGTTGTGCCGCAAAAAACAGCACTTGCCAAAATTGCTATTGCCATAATACCGCTTATAAGTTTTTTCATAATATAGCCTCCTTTAAAACATAAGTCATATTTCTTACGATTATTGTACTATATCATTAAATATCAAGCAAGTGTATTATTGTACAATCTTTCGATTAAATTGTTAGTTATTTAGACTAAACAAAATCATATACAAAAACTCCCTCCGTAAATACGAAGGGAGTAACTAATTTGATTAAATTGTCAAACAGGATGAACCATATTTTTCTTGTCGAGCTTGTCGCCGTTAATGCCAACTTCGGCATTTCTTCTCTTCTCAAAGAAGTCGAGAGCAACCTTCGGGAACTGAGCGTATGAAAGAACATCCTCTTCCTGCTCAATCCACTGTGAAATCTCACCTCTGAGCTTATCAAGCTCCGGCTCAAGTAAATCTGCAGGACGGCAAGTAATAATCTTCTTATCGCCGCAAATCTTCTTCTGGAATGCAGGATCAATCGGCATTGGTGTTGTGCCGTACTCGCCTGCAACAAGACCCTTAAACTCGTTTGTACACATCTTGTATCTCTCACCTGTAATTACATTAAATACAGCCTGTGTACCAACAATCTGTGATGTAGGAGTAACGAGCGGTGGGTAACCTGCATCTTTACGAACTCTCGGAACTTCCTCAAGTACCTCTGTAAGCTTGTCCTCTTTGCCTGCCTGCTTAAGCTGTGAAAGAAGGTTAGAAAGCATACCGCCCGGAACCTGATAGATAAGAGCCTTAGCATCTGTAGCAAGCATCTTCTGATCAAGAAGACCGTTCTTAAAGTATTTCTCACGAAGAGTCATAAAGTAAGCACGAATTTCAGCAAGCTGCTTAATGTCAAGACCTGTATCATACGGTGTGCCTGCAAAAGCGGCAACCATTGACTCTGTAGGAGCATGTGAAGTACCGAGTGCAAGTGGGCTGATAGCGGTATCAATACCGTCAGCGCCTGCCTCAACACCCTTTAAAAGACACATTGACGCAAGACCTGATGTGTAGTGTGTGTGGAGCTGAATAGGAAGATCAACAGCAGACTTAATAGCCTTTACAAGACTCTCTGTAGCTGTTGGTGTAAGCAAAGCAGCCATATCCTTAATACAGATAGAATCTGCGCCTGCATCGGCAATTCTCTTTGCATACTCTACATAGTATTCATCTGTGAAAACAGGACCTGTTGTGTAGCTGATAGCTACCTGTGCTTCAGCCTTGCCGTTTTCTCTCTTTGCAGCATTGATAGCTGTCTTGAGGTTCTTAATATCGTTAAGAGCGTCAAAAATTCTGATAATATCAATACCGTTAGCAACCGAACGCTGAACGAGGTACTCTACGCAGTCATCGGCATAGTGACGGTAACCGAGCATATTCTGACCTCTGAAAAGCATCTGCAGCTTTGTATTCGGACAATGCTCACGAATTGTACGAAGTCTTGCCCATGGGTCTTCATTTAAGAAACGAAGACAAGCGTCATATGTTGCACCGCCCCAGCACTCAAGTGAATAATAACCGATTTTGTCAAGCTTATCAAGAATCGGGAGCATTTCCTCTGTTGTCATTCTTGTAGCAATAAGTGACTGATGTGCGTCACGCAGGGCAGTTTCGGTAACTCTAATTTTCTTTGCCATTTCGGACATCCCTTTCGTCAGTTATTAGTTAAGAGTAACAAGTGTTTTACCTGAATCTACAGACTCACCCTTAGCAACATCAACAGTTGCAACTACACCGTCCTGAGGAGCCTTTACAGGAGTTTCCATCTTCATAGCCTCAATAAATACGAGGTCGTCACCGGCTTTAACTGACTGACCGGCTGAAACAACAACATTAACAACTGTACCCGGCATAGGAGCTGATACTACTACTGAACCTGCTGCGCCTGCAGGAGCTGCCGGCTTTGCTGCAGGTGCGGGTGCTGCTGCCGGAGCAGGAGCTGCTGCAACAGGAGCTGAAGAACCGCCGAGCTCTTCAACCTGAACATCGTATGCTGTACCGTTTACTGTAATTCTTAAATTTTTCATTTTAAATATCCCCTTTATTTAAACAAACATATTTATCAGATTGTTGAATGTTTCTTAGCAACTGTAGGAACTCTCTTGCCTGCAAGCATATCAAGAGCGGAAATAAGAGCTTTTCTTAAATCCTGCTGTTCAACAATACCGTCAACATAGCCGTTCTGTGCTGCGTTGAAAGCAGAGAGATTTTCTGCCGCAAACTTTTCGGCAACTGCCTTCTGCTCTGCAACAGGAACATTCATAGCGTCAGCTGCAAGAATAAATGCCGCAGCCTCAACATTTACAGGAGAAATAACAGCCTGCGGAAGTGCGTAAACCATATCTGCGTTTGCGCCTGTACCTGCAAGTGCAATGTAACCTGAACCGACAGCCTGACCGTAAACTACGGAAATCTTAACTGTAGTAGCCTCTGCATAAGCCGAAGCTGCCTTTGCGGCTGACTTAATTGATTCAAAGCCCTTACAGTCAACAAATGTAAGTATCGGAAGTGAGAAAGCATCGCAGAAACGAACAAATTTTGCAATCTTTGTTGTTGCGGAACATGAAAGCACACCGCCGTTTGTCTTTACAATACCAACTACCGAACCGCCAAGACGGGCAAGTCTGACTTTAGCGTCTTTGCCGTAGTTGTCAAAAAGTTTATAAACACTGCCGCCGTCAACAGTTGAACCTACGATGCAATCGCAGTCTGCAGGCTCTTCCTCAAATGACTCCGGAGCAGTATTGAGATTGTTAGACGGAAGATAAAGAACAAGCTCTTTAGCCTTAGCTACAGCCTCAGCAGAATCCTTTGCAACAACAGAAGCAATACCGTGCTCTGCGTTGTACTCCGCACTTGCATTCTCGCCTGTAACATCAAGAGAAAGCTGTGCCTTTTCACTCATAATAACAAAATCCGCACTTGCTGCGTTAAGAGCGTTTGTACCAAGGCAAGTTCCGAGAACTACCGATATCTGCGGAACCGCACCCGAAACCGCAGCAGCGCTGTTAAGAACCTGACCGCAGCCTGCAAGAAGCTCATTGCCCTGCATAAGTCTGCCGCCGACACTGTCGTAAAAACCTACAACAGGAGCGCCTGTTTTAAGTGCAAGATCATAAATCTTTTTAAGCTTTGCAGCCTGTGCCTTACTCATAGCACCGCCGCAAATGTCGCTGTTCTGTGCGAAAGCATAAACAGGCATACCCTCAACTGTACCAAAGCCTGCAACAACCTCTGCAAAACCTTCGCCGGACTTTGCAAAAGCATCAATTTCAGTAAAGCTGTCTGCATCAAAAAATTCTGTTATTGTTTTATAAGCAGAAGTAGATGCGATTTCAGCCTTTGCCTGATTGATTTTTTCAATACTCATCTTAAACATCCTCCAATACAATGTATTGAATATGCCGACAAATAGCATAAGTCGGCATACTAATTTACCACATATATCATTATATCCTAATATTTATCAAACTACAAGGAAAAAGCAAAGCTATTTTTAAAATTTGAATATTTACAACAATGATTTTGCACAAACATTCTGATTTACTGTGCATTTTAACTTGTGATTTTATTTGATTTTTTGTCCCAAAAGTTAAGTTTTTAAGGCTTTGGATTAAATAAGCTGTTTTCCGTTTACAAACGGGTTTGAAAGCAGTTTTTTTACCTCAATTTCGGTAAGATCACGCCAATCGCCCTGTTTCAGCATACCCATTTTTACGCCGCCGATTTGTATTCTTTTAAGTCTTGCAACCTCAAGACCCACAGCCTCGCACATACGGCGGATTTCACGGTTCTTGCCCTCATGAAGTATCATTTCGAGTACAACTCTGCCCGGTTCCTGATGAAGTACATGCACCATTGCAGGGGCTGTCTTTACTCCGTCAAGCTCAATACCGGTTTCAAGCTTAACAAGCTGATCTTCGTCAATAGACGGACGGACTGTTACTCTGTAAATTTTATAAACGCTGTTCTTCGGGTGCATAATTTTGTTTGCAAGCTCACCGTCATTTGTGAGAATGAGCATTCCCTCCGAATCTTTGTCAAGTCTGCCGATAGGGTAAACTCTTGTGCCCACATTTTCCACAAGTTGAGCAACGCATTTTCTGCCTCTGTCATCGCTCATTGTAGTAATAAATCCTCTCGGTTTATTGAGCATAATATAGCGGTAAGACGGCTTTGCGTTGGTAAGCACACGCTTACCGTTTACAAATACCTTATCTGTCGGTCTTACCTTGTCGCCGAGTTGAGCGGTTTTGCCGTTCACTTTTACATGACCGTCAATAATCATCTGCTCTGCTTTTCTTCTTGATGCGATACCGCATTGTGATAATAACTTTTGAAGTCTTATTGGTTCATTCTTTGCCATATGTAAATCCTTTATCTTAGTCCAAATACTTTTGTTTTTATTCTGCGTATTGCTGTATTCAACAGCGGTTAAATTTGTACTTGCAAGCGTTTTGCCGTCAAGCGTGTATTCTATTCTGCCTACAATATCTCCGTCTTTAACAGGTGCATACAAGAAATTATCGGCATATGCGGTTCGTACAACATTGCTTTTCTTGTCAAAAGGCACTACAACATTTTTGCCCTTTGTACCCGTAACACAGATGCTCTCGTCATCACCGCCCGCACACGGAATTTCAAGGTAATAATCGGAATCATCGCACTCAACACAGGCCAGTTTGGAAAAGCCGTAATTATAAAGAGCTATGTGGTCATTCCAATCGTTTCTGTCATTGAGTGTAACGCAAACAAATGTAAGTCCATCCTTTTTTGCGGAAGAAACCAAACATCTGCCTGCCGCCATTGTGTAGCCTGTTTTTCCGCCTGTACAATACTCATACATAGAGAGCAGACGGTTATGGTTTGTATAGGTTGTTCTCTTTGACTGCGGTTCGCTGAATTCTACCGTAACGCTTTTTTGCGAAGTCAGTTTTGCAAAACTTTCGTTTTCAAGCGCATAGCTCATAAGCAAAGCCATATCGTAAGCCGTAGAATAATGATTTTCGTCATCAAGTCCGCTCGGTGTAACAAAATGTGTGTTTTTCATTCCTATTACAGCCGCCCGATTGTTCATAAGCTCGGAAAATTTTTCTGCACTGCCCGCAATAGAAATTGCCGCCGCATTTGCTGCGTCATTTCCCGATGCCATCATCATTCCTGCCGCTAAATCACTGAGTTTAACCTTTTCCCCCACTTTAAGGTACATCGAACTGCCCTCGGCTGTCATATCCTTGGTAAAAGCAACAACCTTGTCGGCAGAATCGGCATACTCAAGCGTAATGAGTGAAGTCATCAGCTTTGTGGTACTTGCAGGTTTCATTTTTTTATTTTCATTTACAGAAAAATACACTTTCCCGTCATCAACACAATAAAGCACGCAAGCCTGTGCATTTACTACCGGCTTGTCGGTTTCCTGCGCAAATGCCGTAATCTGTGCGGTTTGCGTTAATGTCACCACAACTACAACTATAACGGAAAGTATTTTTTTCATAAGCTCGCCTCCGAACTAATTTTATGCGAAGGCTTTGCCATAAATTACACCATATCTATATCGTCCTGTGTTATTTCCGAGAAATCATCGGCATCTTTCTTCTTGCTGAACATTCCCTTTACTTTTTGAAGAACATCCGGGATCATACCCACAATGCCCTCTGCGGTACTGCCGTTGTTGTCAACGGAAACAAGTCTTACTTCTCCCTGATAAACAGTTAAAAATGCAACAGGCTGAATTGTAACGCCTGCGCCGCTGCCGCCGCCAAAGCAATCTTTATTTTCTTTTTTGGTAGGAAGATCCGAGCCGCCTGCCGCAAAACCGTAGGTTACCTTTGAAACAGGAATAATGAGTGTACCGTCGGGAGCGGTAATCGGCTCGCCGACAATAGTATTTACATCTACCATTTCCTTAATTTTGTTCATAGTAGTGTCCATAAGATTTCCGATAGGATGTTCCATAGCAATTCTCCTTTGTATTGAATAATCGTCATAACTGCACAAACAGATATGCGATAAATATCGTTAATTGTCTTTTATATTTTTAAGCTCCATAAGCATTTTTAATGCCTTAAAGCCGTGTTTTAATACTATTTTAACAAGATGTGCTATTCTTGTTTTAAATATCGCAAAAAACTCAATCTTGGTTTCCGCACCCTCCGTAAAGTCGGGAAGAATATCCACACCGTAATGCGTATATTTCATTGAACTTATAACCGCACTTGTCAGCGGATAGACAACCGAGCAAACCTTGCCGTAATTTATAGCCGTATCGGCAGCGTCTTTTCCTCCGACTTTTATGCTTAGCGCAAAGCTTTTGATTATTATGTGTGCAAAAAAGTCTTTTAATACACCTGCGGTAAGCTCTGTAATCCTTGTAAAAAGATTTACAATCCCCGAAAGTCCCAACTCTTTTAAGAAATTATCATTAGGTTTTTCCTCTTTTTTAGGAGCAGGCTTTTGCGGTTGTTCGGTTTTTTTCCTTCTTTTTGGGTTTCTTTTTCTTTGGCACAGGCGGATAAAGAATAATCTTTACAAAGCCTATGCGAAGTCTGCAAAAGAATTGTTTTTTATATTGAACGCAGACCTTTATGGGAATAGCAAGAATTATTGCAAAAAACAAAACTATCCCCAGCAGTATATACAGCCAGAGCAAGGCAAAACCTCCTCCGAGTTTAGTTTATCATTTTAAAAGCAATTTTACTTAATCTTACTGATTTAATATAAATACTGCCTACTTTTTCGCCTTTGGCATCGGTAATTCGTCATACATTGCATTGAATAAACCTGTCAAAAAATCTTTATTATCAACTTCATCCACCAAAAGCATTTCCTTTGCTCCCTCATACGGCAGCTCATATACAGCTGTCGGAATATATTGGATTGCGGATTTTACAGGCTTTACAAGTAATCTGTCATCATATATTCCGCCTATTATTTTACCACGATAGTAAATAATAAATTCACCCATCATAGCACGATAAGTAATTTCTTCCAAATCGGAGAGTTGTCCTAAAACAAACTGCAAATATTCCTTGCTTGACGCCATAACCTGCATACACCTCAATTTAATGCCAGTCAGACAAATCCAAAACTCTGCAAACCATATAATGTATTGGTTTTCCGTTGTCAGCCGGCTTTTTATGATGCGGATTATACCATGGCTTAAGATTTTCGTTTTTAGATAATTCAATAGCTACTCTGAGAGCCTCATCGAAATTTTCTGTCAAGCCATCGTCACCAAAAGGGATACACTCTCCATTTGAGTTTACAACACCATTAATTCTTTCTTCATTTGAATTAATAACACTATACAGTTTACTGTCTTTAAATTTAAATTCTTCACGATCTAAGCTAAGCAAAATCCCCTCGAATAAAATATCTTCATTAGGTTTTTTATTAACCCAAACAACCTTGCCGTACTCAAGCTGAACCAATTTTTCTTCCAAATGAATAACATCATATAACAGCGGAATTTTATCGGTATATTCATTATACGGCCATGATTTATGCAATTCCTCATATGTTCCGCATCGTGTAAAGCCTTTGTTGCTTGTTATAAAAAATGTAAAGTCGTCTGATTTTGAAAATAAATAATTATTTTCATGTTCCGGAAAGTCAAACATTTATATCCCCCTGTTTATAGTTAGTTATTTGTCACTTTGTTCTATTTCATTAGAATTATTCTCAGGCTGTTCCTTTTCGGATTCTTCTTCCGAATTTGCGTTTTTGTCACTTTCGGGAAGCGGAGGGAGATTTTCTATGCTTTCAAGATTAAAACATCTTAAAAAGTTCTCGGTTGTTCCGTAAAGCAACGGTCTGCCCGGAAGTTCAAGTCTGCCTTTTTCCTCTACAAGTCCCTTTGTGGTAAGACTGCCGAGAACACCGCTGCAATCTACGCCTCTGACCTGTTCCACAAAAGCCTTTGTAACAGGCTGATTGTATGCAACAACGGCAAGCACCTCAAGCGCCGCCTGCGAAAGCGGAGTATTTCTGCGCAAGTCCATAACTTTACGGATTTCGGGAGCAAATTTTTTAGCCGATACCATTTGGTAGGATTTATTCAGCTTAATTATTCTTATGCCCCTCTCCTGCTTTTCGTAATCATCCATAAGCTCTAAAATTAATTTTTCGGCCTGTGATGGTTTCATTTCTATTGCCTGTGCTATTTTGTCAGGCTCTGCCGGCGAACCGTTTGCAAACAGTATTGCCTCGACTGCCGCTTTTTTATCATACATTTTTGTTCTCCTTGTTATCTATCATATAAACGATTGCGTGGTCGCCGTCACCGTCAACTCTAACACGCTTGCCTTTTACAAGTTCCAGTGTAGCAAGAAAAGTCGCTACAAGTTCGCTCTTTTCTTCGCAGGCGTCAAAAAGTTCTTGATACTCTATTCTTCTGCCTTTCCACAGCTTACGCATTACATGAATAATTCGGCTGCTTACAGACACAAACTTTCGTGCCACAATTACGCTGAATGCCGATTCCGGCGGCGGAAGTTTACGCTTTCCTCTTCCGACTGCACTTACATATGCCCTTGCTATATCCTCGCTCGGATGAATACGGTTATATGTGAGATCATATTCAACAGGCGACTCCTCTCTGTAAAAGCTGTCGTAATCGTAAATCTCGCTGAATTTCTTGGCTATCTGACGGCAGATTGCATATTCAATAAGCTGTCCCGTGAGTTCTTTCTTAAGTTCTTCAACTTCTTCTTCATACTTAGGGAGCAACATTACTGACTTTATATAAACAAGTCTTGACGCCATTGTTAGAAATTCCGACTCAATGTCAAGCTGATTTTCCTGCATAACCTTAATTTGCTCAAGGTACTGTTCAATAAGCTCGGCTATCGGTATATCATAAATATCTATTTTGTTTTTTGAAATCAGGGTAAGCAATAAATCAAGCGGACCTTCAAATGCCTCCAACCTGTATTGCAACGGCTGTGAATCCATAGCTCTACCTCTTAAAATAATTCTGCAAAAAATCTGACAGGGCTCAATGCCATATCGCTTAAGAAATTCAAAATTCCGTTTGTGGCAAAACCAAGCACCGTACTAAGACCGCCCGTAAAGATTAAAAAGATAAGTGCCAAAGAGAAAATAGTTTCATACTTTGTCATAAATGCAATTGCCTTATAAGGCAAGAATGCAAATAAAATCTTTGAACCGTCAAGCGGTGGAATCGGAATAAAGTTAAACACCGCAAGACTGACATTACAAGATGCATAAAAAACAAAAAAACTTCTTATCATAAGTCCTATGTCATTCAAATAAAAGAATGACGGGAACGCAAAAGCTAAAATATAATAAATAACCAAACCTACATATGCCGCAAGAAGATTTGCCACAGGGCCTGCAGAGCGCAAAGCGCCATACCCAGCTTTGGCTTTTTAAAGTTATTGGGATTGATAGGTACAGGCTTTGCCCAACCGAAGCCGACAAATATCATTGCAAGCGCACCTACCATATCAATATGGCTTATAGGATTAAGAGTTAATCTGCCACGGCTTTTTGCCTCTTTGTCGCCGAGTAAATACGCAACAAAAGCGTGCGCCCACTCGTGAAACGGCAAAATTAAAAATATAATAAGTAAAACTGCTACCAGATAGGCTACAACATCGTAAAAATTAAACGAGCCTGAAAAAATCTGTTGTAACATAATTATCCTCCAAAATTTTATTTAGCAATTGATTTTGTTTTTAAAGACATTAATTTTCCACAAAACAAGCAAAAGCAAAAGAACAGCCATTTAAGCGATATTTCAGAGCAAAATTTATCTATCGCAAAGATAAAAATCACACCTAAGCTATATATAATTACTATTATATAATAAAGCAAATAAAAAAACAAGAAAAGAAATTTTAAAAAAACACTTGCATTTTTGTTCGTTTTCTGTTATTATAACAAAGTTAGATGTGAAAAATGATTTTTAAGGAGGTGCAGACGCATGGCAAAATGTGATTTCTGCGGTAAGGATGTAAAGTTCGGCATCAAGGTATCTCACTCACACAGACGTTCCAACAGAACTTGGAAGCCTAATGTACAGCGTGTAAAGGCTATTGTTGATGGCTCTCCAAAGCGTGTATATGCTTGCACCCGTTGCTTACGTTCAGGTAAGGTTACCAGAGCAAACTAATACAGACAAGTCGAAAATCAATGCCGTTCTGCAATCAGAACGGCATTTTTCGTTGTGTTATGCTTAGTTTTTAGGCTATCAATTAAAAAGTTGGGAGAATTATAGTTTATCAGAATATATCTGCAAAGTATTTTTCTAAACCACAACTTAACAGTTACACAGACAAAGCCTTGCTTTCTCAGATTGAAAGCAAGGCTTTTTTTGCTTATAGAGATTACTTATCACAATCATCAACAGAGTTTTGTTCTGTCAATATCTCTAATATCTATTCTCTTTATTTTACCGCTGATAGTCTTTGGCATTTCGTCAATAAATTCAATATGCTGAATATGCTTATATGATGCAACCTTTGAATTTACAAAGTGCTTTATATCCTGCATAAGCTCTTTGCTTTTATCAAATCCTTTGGCAAGGTGGATTGTCGCCTTAATCGCCTGACCTCTTGCTTTATCGGGAATGCCCGTTACCGCACATTCCATAACGGCAGGATGCTCCATAAGCACATTCTCTATTTCAAACGGGCCTACTCTGTAACCTCTTGTTTTAATAAGGTCATCAATTCTGCCCACATACCAATAATAGCCGTCATCATCCATATAAGCAGTATCACCTGTATGATATATGCCGTATTTCCACACATTTGCGTACAAATCTTCATTTCCGCAATAACCCATAAATATGCCGTGTTGATTTTCTGACGGAATTACAACGATTTCTCCGACTTCATTTGCAGGCAGTCTGTTACCCTCATTGTCGGCAATCATAATATTATAAAGGGGTGTAGGCTTGCCGAGTGAACCGATTTTAGCCGTACTTCCGACCAAATTACCGAGCATTAATACAGATTCGGTCTGTCCGAATCCCTCCATAATCTGCAATCCTGTTTGCTTATGTACCTGCTCAAACACTTCCGGATTAAGTGCCTCACCTGCTGTTGTAATGTGCTCAAGGTGTGACAAATCGAATTTCTTCATATCTTTTTTGATAAAATATCTGTAAACCGTAGGAGGTGCACAAAAAGAAGTTACCTTAAAATCTTCAATCACCTTTAAAAGTTTTTCAGGTGAAAAAATATCAAAGTCATACACCATAACTCCGCAACCGCAGAGCCACTGACCGTAAATTTTACCCCATGATGCTTTACCCCAGCCTGTTTCCGCTACCGTAAGGTGAAGCCCGTTTTCCTTGACATTCTGCCAAAATTTTGCGGTCACAATATGCGCTAAAGTATAGGTATGATTGTGCATTACCGCTTTTGGATAACCCGTTGTGCCTGATGTAAAATAAATCAGCATCGGCTCTTTTGCTTTCGTCTGTACTCTTTCAAGGTTTTCGTCAGCATTTTCAATTTCCTTTGTAAGGTTAATGCTGCCCTCAACATCTCTGCGAACCACAAATACTTTTTCAAGTTGAGATTTTACTGTCTTTGCCTGCACCAAAGTTTCGGCTGTAACATCGTCAGGAGTTGAAACTGCGAATTTAATATTAGCAGTTTCAATACGGTAGGTAATATCATCAAGGGTAAGCATATTTGTTGCGGGAATAACAACCGCACCGAGTTTATGCAAAGCAGGCACAATGTACCAATACTCGTAATTTCTCTTTAAAATCACAAGTACCTTATCACCTTTTTTTACTCCGTTATTTCTTAATGCGTTAGCCGCTTTATTGCTCAAAGTTGCAATATCAGAAAAAGTAAATGTCTTTCTTTCATTATGAACATTTGTCCACTGAACAGCAATATCGTTTGGTGCGCACTTTGCCATTTCATCTACAACATCATAACCGAAATTGTAATTATCGGGATACTTTAATTCAAATTTTTCAAGCACACCGTTTTTATCAAGTGTATAGTCACAAAAATTCTTAAATAACTGCATAATTATCTCCTAAATATTAAATACTAAGATAATAATTACAGCGATAAATTGCCATAATTAATAAAATTAAATTTTCAACTATTACTAATCAGTACATACAACAGGTCAATCGTCACCAACCTGCAAGAATATTTTGATTATGTTTTTATTATAAACAATTCCCCCAATAAATACAACACTCCGCATAATGCGAATTATAATATTTTTGCATTATGTTATGCAGTTTCTGCATAAACAATTTTAAAAAATTGGAGCTGTTTTTTTTACAGCTCCATAAAGTTTAAGTATAATTATTTATTGAAGATTGACATAATGTCATAGAAAGTATCGTCATCATCGTCTGTAACATCTTTCTTTGACTTTTCAGCAGGTGCGGAAGTTGGTTTTTTCTCCTCTGTAAGGAAACTGTCCTCAACTTTTTTCTTAGCAACCTGACTGTCGGCATTAAAACCTGTAGCAATAACAGTTACGCTGATTGCGTCTTCCATCTTATCGTCAATAACAGCACCCCAAATGATGTTAGCGTCTTCAGATACCTTATCTTTAATCATTGTGGATGCAGCGTCAATATCATCAAGGCTTACATCTGCAGAAGCTGTAATATTAATGATAAGACCCTTAGCGCCGTCAATTGAAGTTTCGAGAAGTGGGCTTGAAATAGCCATATCAGCAGCAACAGTAGCTTTATCCTTGCCTGTAGCACTGCCCATACCCATATGAGCATAGCCTGCATCTTTCATTACAGATGTAACATCCGCAAAGTCAAGGTTCACAAGACCTGGGAGAAGGATAAGGTCAGAAATACTCTGAACACCCTGTCTTAAAACATCATCTGCAATAGCAAATGCATTCTGAAGTGTGATGCTTGTTTCTGAAACATATTTTAATCTTTCGTTAGGAACAATGATAAGTGAATCAACACAAGCTGAAAGCTCAGCAATACCCTGCTCAGCCTGTGTCATTCTTCTCTTGCCCTCAAAAGCGAACGGCTTTGTAACAACGCCTACTGTAAGAATACCCATATCCTTGGCAATCTTAGCTACAACAGGAGCTGCACCTGTACCTGTGCCGCCGCCCATACCGGCAGTAACAAATACCATATCTGTATCCTTAAGGAGAGCTGCAATTTCGTCATTGCTTTCTTCAGCTGCGCTCTTACCAATGTCAGGCTTAGAACCGGCACCCTTACCCTTTGTAAGCTTTTCGCCGATCTGTACCTTCTGTGAAGCCTTTGAAAGTCTGAGAACATGTTCATCTGTATTTACAGCAATAAATTCTACATTCTTAACTCCCATATCAACCATGCGGTTTACAGCGTTACCGCCGCCGCCGCCAACACCGATTACTTTAATTTTAGGCATATACTCATTTTCCAATTCAAGTTCAAAAGCCATTTAAACATCCTCCTTGTTATCTATGTTCATCCCGTCTATAAATCATAATATCACATTTAAGGCGATTATAATTCATATATTAACACACTTTTGTAAAAATATCAATGCTTTTGCGTGTTTTTTTTAATTTGCTGATTCCATTTTATGCCTATTTGTTTACACAAATATATTTTTCTCTAAAATGCTTTTTATTATGTCAAATATTTACATATAAGAATTATAAATACGAATTATTCGGGTCATCATACTGCGTCGAATAATCTTCTGACGGTTCGCCGCTGTTGTATCCGTCACTGCCGTCAGAATAGCTGTCGGAGCTGTTGTCTGAACCGTTCGAGCCTGACGAATTAAGCGAGCCATATACATCGGCATATCCGTCACCGTCGGTATCAAAACATTCTGCAATACCGTCGCCGTCAGTATCAAAGGCAACAATACCGTTTCCTATATCTGTGCCGGTTGCAGGAATACTGCCTACATAATTGCCGTTGCTGTTAGTGGCAAGTGTAGCATGCGGTGTTGTTACAGCAGGAGAAGTATTGTCAGCAGCCTGTGACGCAATTGTAGTACCGACAGGCGCAGTAGTAACCGCTATTGTTTCGTTAGGATTAAATCTTGATGTCTTTGTCGTACTGCAAGAAGAAACATCAAGAGTACCGTAAATTGCACCTGTTTTGTTAGGGTCAAGCTTTTCGGTTATTATCGCCATTGCCGTTCTGATTTTGTAATCAATATCTTCCGGCAAACCGATAATAACAGCTATTCTGTTGTCATAAACAAGCTCTATATTCGCTGTATTTGTAACATCAATACCCGTTATTCCTTTAAATTCGTTTTTGCTTAACGAGTCGGAAATTTCTTCAAGAATTACAGGCACATTTTCATCGTTGTATGATACATATTCGCCGACTGTTGTATTAAGTGAACTGCTTGAAAGTACGGGGTAGTTTGACGAATTGTCAGCCATAACATCAAGTATTCTGCCTTTTGAACTGATAAGCAGGAATTTTCCGTCATTTATAATAACATAAGACGGAACAGCGTCTGTTATGGTTATTTTTATTGTATCGGGCACTACAAAATCAACTTTTGCAGATTCGACATAAGGCAGTTTCTCTGCAATTTTATCGGGTGTTGCAGTCATTTTACCTACAAAAATATTACTCTGCAAAGCTACATTTGCATACGAAAGTATTTGATCTTCGCTGTAAAAGCTGTTTCCCTCTACCTCAATTTTTTCGGTTTTAAAAAGAACTGTAAGCGACAAAATTACGCCGATTAAAAGCACCACGCCGCAGGTAATTGCCGACGCCATAATTCGGCGTTTTTTAATTTGATTTGAAGTCATAGGCTTTTTAAGGCGCTTAACTTTTTCATTTTCCTGCTCGTGAATACTTTGGGCAACTCTTTGCTGCTTTTGGCGCTCACCGAATTCATCTATATAAAAACCGTCATCATAAGCCCTTGGCTTTAGATTTTTGATTTTCTTTTCACTTTTTCTTATAAAGCGTTCTTCCTGACTGAGATCATCTCTCTGCTTTTTCATCTGTTCATTGAGTTTTTGCTCAATTTTGCTGTGAGATTTGTTCTCTGTCTTTTTTTCGGATTTTGTATTATTTTTTGTTGCTTTTGCCTTTTGTGCATTGTAATTTTTCTTTGACGGTGCGGTTTTCGGCTTTTTGTTTTCGCCTTGTTTTTTAGGCTCATTCTGCTTTTTGGCACTGTCTTTATTTTCCTGTTTAGCGGAGGATTTTACTGCCTTTTCCCTGTTTTTTCGGTACTTTTGTGCCTCTTTGGCAGCCTGCTTTCGCTGCTTTCCGATTTTTCTGCGTTCTTCCGCCGAAAGCTCCTTCCTCTTATCTTCTGCCATATTATCCTCCTTACAAATATACCCATCCTAAAGCTTTGATATACTCGCACCCAAAGAACCGAGCATAAGCTCTATATTTTCATATCCTCTTTCCAAATACTCCGAATTACCTATATCGGTAACACCGTCTGCCGAAAGTGCGGCAATTACCAGTGCCGCTCCTCCACGCAAATCGGGCGCATCAACTTTTGCTCCGTACAGTGACCGCACACCCTCTACAACGGCAACCTTTCCTTCTGTTTTTATCTTTGCACCCATTCTGGAAAGTTCGCCTGTATGTCGGTATCTGTTTTCAAAAATATTTTCGACAAACACGGTAGTTCCTTCCGCTACGCTTGCAACTGCCATAAGAGGTGCTTGAGCATCGGTAGGAAAACCGGGATACGGCATTGTACGAATAGTTCTGATAGCCGAAAGTTTTTGCGGTGCAGATATCGTAAGATTTCCGCCACTTGAGCGTATCTTGCAGCCTGCCTCCTCAAGAACGGGAATAACTGTTCCGAGGTGACTCTGCACAATTCCTTTCAGCGTAATTTTTGATTGAGTAACAGCCGCAGCAGACATAAGAGTTGCCGCAACTATTCTGTCGGGAATAATTGTGTGTTGAGTGCCGTTAAGCGACGAAACACCGTCTATCACAACAACTCCCTCGCCTGCGCCGCTGATTTTTGCTCCGCAACTGTTGAGATAATCTGCAAGGTCGCAAATTTCAGGTTCGCAAGCGGCATTTATAATTGTAGTTGTACCGTCAGCGGTACTTGCGGCTATCATAATATCTTCGGTTGCACCTACGCTCGGAAACGAAAGAGCTATTTTTGTGCCTTTCAGCCCCTTTGGTGCAGTACAATCTATTACGCCATGTTTTTCTACAATTTCCGCACCCATTTGTATGAGTGCATTCAGGTGCATATCTATAGGACGAGGTCCAAGATCGCATCCGCCGGGGAACGAAAGTTTGACCGCACCCGTCCGTGCAAGAACAGCACCTAAAAAAATAATTGAACTTCTTGTTTTTCTCATCAGAACATCAGGAATGTCATTTCTGCACAATCCGTCAGCGGTAATGAGCATAGTAGTATGAAATCGCTTTACATTACAGCCGAGATAGCGAAGAATCTGCGAGGATGCCTCAATATCCGAGAGAGCGGGACAATTGAAAAGCACATTCTCGCCCTTTGTCAGAACCGAAGCCGCAATAATCGGCAAGGCGCTGTTTTTTGCACCCTGAACATTAACTTCACCGCTGAGCTTTTCCCGTCCCGTAACAAGAAGTCTTGACACAATAACACCCTCCTACATAAAATACCTTTACATTCTATGTATCAGATGCAAAATGTGTTACACAAGACCAAGCACACCTTTTATAACGGAGTAAATTCTCTCGTTAGCGTCTGTTATAGCGGTTTTTCTTGCATTTTTTGCATATTCAGCAAGTTTTTCGGGATTTGAAAGCATATTGTCTGCCTTTTGCATAAGCAATCTGCCTGTAAGATCCTTTTCTTCAATAATATCGGCAGCACCTGCATTAACAAGCGCCATAGCATTGTGATACTGATGATTTTCCGCAACATTCGGTGACGGAATAAGAATTGCGGGTTTGCCGAGTGCCTGAATTTCGCTAAGTGTAATAGCACCTGCACGGCAGATTACCAAATCCGCAGCCGCCATACAAACATCCATATCATTAATAAACTCTCTTATATCGAGATTGTCAGCTTTTTCAAGGTCACAGCCCTTTTCTTTCAAAAGGTCGGGGAACCATTTTCCGTATTTGCCGTAAGCGTGAATATGTTGGTATCTTCCGTCTATTCCGCTCCTTGCAATTAAATCGGCTACACCCTCGTTAATTTTTCTTGCACCAAGACTGCCGCCGAATGAAAGCACTACAGGTCTTTCGTCAACACCGAGCTTTGCCCGTGCCTCTTCCCTGTTTGCAGTAAGGATTTTACTTCTTACAGGGTTACCCGTAACGGCAAAATCCGCCTTTTTATCAAAATGCTTTTTAGCGTCGGGCACTGCAAGCATTACCTTGTCAACTTCTTTTGCGAGCATTTTGTTTGTAATTCCCGGATAAGCATTCTGCTCGTGAATAACGGTTTTTACACCGAGCTTTGCGGCAGCTCTGATAACCGGGCCTGAAACATATCCGCCTGTACCGATGCAAATATCAGGTTTAAATTCTTTTATAATTTTCTTTGCGTCAATAGAAGAAGTGATTGTTCTTTTTACAGTTTTTACATTGTCAACCAAGCCTTTCGGTGAAAGCTTACGGTTAAAACCGCTGATAACAATGAATTTCATATTATATCCTGCCTGCGGAACAAGGGTTTCTTCCATACCGCCCTTGTTGCCCACAAAAAGAAATTCCGTATCGGGTTTCTTCTGCTTTATAAATCCAGCGATGGCAAGAGCAGGGTTTATATGTCCTGCCGTGCCTCCTCCTGCAAGTAAAACTCTCATTTATATACCTCCAAACACTTACTGCTTTTCGATGTTTGCCGTTCTTGAAACCGAAAGCACAAGTCCCATCTGCGCAAGCAGCATAATAAGCGAACTGCCGCCGTAACTGAAGAACGGCAAGCTGATACCTGTATTAGGCAGCCAGTCGGTAATTACAAGAATATTAAGTATTACCTGCAAACCGATCTGTGAAGTAAGACCTATACCCAAAAGTTTTCCGAAATTATCTTTTGAACGAAGTGAAAGTGTAATTCCTCTCCATACAAGAAGTGCAAATATAAGAAGTATGAGGACTGCACCCACAAGTCCGAGTTCCTCAACTACAATAGCAAAAATAAAGTCGTTCTGCGGTTCAGGCAAATAAAGGAATTTCTGTCTTGACTGACCGAGTCCGAGACCCCAAAGTCCGCCGGAACCGATTGCGTAAAGTGAGTTTCTTGTCTGCCATGTTTTCTGCCACATATCTTCGGTTGTGTATTCAAGCGACTGTCCCCAACCGTCCATACGGCTCATAGCATATGTAAGTCCGCCTGTCATAGCAAGCACAATTACCACTGCGCCAAGAATAATACCGCCTATTGCAAGGTATCTTGTTTTCATACCGCCAATGTAAAGCATAAGAATGGTAAGCATTGCAATAATAACGATACCCGAGTAGTGAGGCTCAAGGATAAGTAACATTGCAGTCGTACCGAATACTATAATACCGGGGAGTATGCTGAATTTCGGCAACTGCATTTTATCATAATGCTTACTGCACCAATGAGCAAAGAAAAGTATGGTAGAAAACTTTGCAATCTCTGACGGCTGAATATTAAAAGGACCTAAAGGAATCCAGCGGTGTACGTTTGCTTCGCCTGACGGCACGATAAGTACAATTATCAAAGCAAGGTATGAAATGCCCATAATAAGCGGAACAAATCTGTGCAGCTTATTATAGTTAAAAAACGAAATACCAAACATACACACTACGCCGATAGCGGCAAAAATCAACTGTCTTACAAGGTAGTAGTAGCTGTTGCCAAGACTATAGTAAGCAACCGGGTAACTTGCCGAAAACATCATAATCAAGCCTATTGTAAGCAACACAAGAATAATAATGCAGAACGGCAAATCTATACCCATACCCGTTGTAATCCAACCCGGCTTTTTTCTGCGCTTTTTACCTGTAGAATTTGCGGAATTCTTTTTATGAGCGTTAAAGAATTTCTCTTTCTTAGCCTGCTCTGCTTCAAGATATTTCTCGTCATATATTCTGTTTATATCAGCCTTGAGTATCATATTCAGATACGGAGCCATTCGCAAAACCTCCCGTCGGTCTGAAAAAATAAATTAAGCAACTACACCAAAGTAAACAATCAACGCAGAAATCACGCCGAATATTGCTGTTACAATGCTGAATACGCTTACTATCTTAACCTCGCTCCAGCCACACATCTCAAAATGATGGTGAATAGGGCTCATCTTAAATAATCTTTTGCCGTGGGTAGCCTTAAAGTAGCTAACCTGTAAAATAACAGAGAACATCTCACAAAGGTAAACAATACCTATCGGAAGAAGAAGTATAGGCATATCAACAGCAAAAGCTATTGCACATACAAGTCCGCCGAGGAAAAGTGAACCTGTATCGCCCATAAATACCTTTGCAGGGTGGAAATTCCAAACAAGGAAACCAAGGCAAGCACCTGCCGATGCCGCACTCCACGCTGTTACACCGAGAGCACTCATCATACATGCTATTACCATAAAGCTTATACATACAAAAAATGTAATTGAACCGTCAAGACCGTCTACGCCGTCGGTAAGATTTACCGCATTGACAATGCCGACAATTACAATTGCCGAAATAATGTAGTAGAAAAATCCGAGGTCAACTCTGCCAACAAAAGGAATTGTTGTTGCAGTGCCGCAGCCTGCAACTGCAAGAATAATAATATAAACAATAGCGGCGGCAAACTGTAAAATAAGTTTTTGCTTTGCTGTCAAACCTAAATTACGCTTTTTTACTACCTTGGTGTAGTCATCAATGAAACCGATAGCACCGTTTGCAAGGGCAAGGAAAAGTCCCGCAAATATCATTACGGTTTCTTTATTAATATCCGCAAAATAAAGGTTTATGAAATTCTTACCGATGCACATATATACAATTGTGCTTATTAATGTAACGGCTGTAATAGCTATAATAAACATAAAGCCGCCCATAATCGGAGTACCCTGTTTTTTCTTATGCCACTTAGGGCCGTCTTCAAGAATAGTCTGACCAAAGTGAAGTTTGCGAAGCATTGGAATTAAAAATGCACCCGCAACCGCAGAAATAATAAATGCAACGAGAGCCGCCACAAAAGTCCAGATTCCATATACCATTAATTATCGTTCCTTTCATACGGGCAAAGGGCTTGAATAATCAAAGCCCTGCCCAATGGTTATTTAACATTGCAGTCCCCTCTGAACCGCAAATTTTAATCGTTCACACTCACCGAAGAACTAAAGGTTACTGTAATCAACGATCCTTCACTAACCATAGTACCCTCTGCTATATCCTGTGATGTACTTACTACACTGCCGGAAGCCGCACCCACAAGGCTTACATTAAGTCCGTATGCACTTGCAACTGCATTTACCTCCGAAACCGAGTAACCGACAAGATACGGTACAGTCACCTTTTCTGCCGTACTTGCCTCATCCGTATAAAGTACAATGTTGCCTCCGCTCGGTATCTGTGATGACGGTGCAGGAATTTGTGAAATTACATTATCTCCGTCACCCTTTACAGTTACTGTAAAGCCGTCATTCTCTGCATTTGCAGTAGCTTCCGAAACAGAAAGTCCAACATAAGAACCTGCATATACATCAACATACTCAAGTTCGTCATCCGAGTAACTTGTTTTAATATCAAGATAAGGAAGAACCTCTGTCATAATATTGATAAATACAGGAGATGCTACCTGAGAACCGTAGTATGAAGCACCGTTCGGTGTATCAAAGAATACAAGCATAGCAACCTGAGGGTCATCGGCAGGAGCGTATCCGCAGAAAGATGCAATATAGTCTTCCTTATAGTTACTGATTATTTCCCCACCTTTTTTCTCGGAAGTACCTGTCTTACCTGCTACACGATAACCGGCAACATAACCCGAAGTCGAACCTGCAGTCGATGTGTTGTATTCAAGAATTTCATTCATCTTATCAGATGTTTCTTTTGAAACAGCCTGGCGCTTAACTGTCTTTTCAACGGTTTTTACCACATTGCCGTCTGAATCTGTGATTTTTGAAACCACATAAGGCTGGAGTACATAACCGCCGTTTGCAACAGCGGCACAAGCTGTAATCATCTGAATAGGTGTGATTTTAAAGTTCTGACCGAATGAACCTACCGCAAGGTCAACTTCATCCATATCTGTAAAGAACTGGTCATCAGCCTCACCGGGAAGGTCAATTCCTGTTTTGTCCGCAAAACCGAATGCTTTATAATACTGTGTATATTTGTTAATGCCAAGCAACTGTCCCATCTGCATAAAAGCAGGGTTACATGAATTTACAATAGCCTCTGTAAAGCTTTGTGTGCCGTGGCCTGCAAGGTTATGACAATGAATAGGATCGGCATCAGCGATTGTCATTGAACCCGCACAATAAAATGTACTTGTGTCCAGATTTACAAGACCTTCTTCAAGAACCATTGACGCTGTACACATTTTAAATACAGAACCCGGCTCGTAAGTATCGGCAACAGCCTTATTACGCCACATTGCTGACAAAGCCGCACTTTCCGCTGCATCCTGTTCATTTTCGGGAAGAGCGTCTATTTTTTTCTGTTCTTCGTCCGAAAGCTGATAAGGATTGTTAAGGTCATAACCGTTTGCCGTAACCATAGCCAGAATAGCGCCTGTATTTACATCCATCAATATACATACGCCTTTGTTAAGAACATCATTATCAATGATACCCTGTGCCATATATTTTTCACAAATAGACTGAATTGTTGAGTCGATTGTAAGATAAAGGTTATTACCGTCCTTAGCTGCAACATTCTGCTCATATTGAAAAGGCATTTCAGTACCTATTGAGTTTTTGGCGGTTACGATTCTGCCCGCTGTACCTTTAAGATAAGTATCGTACTCATACTCAATACCCTCAAGGCCCTGTTCATCGCTGCCTGTAAATCCAATTACATTAGACGCAAGGTCGTTATTCGGGTAATATCTTTTGTAGTCATCCTGCAACTGTACCGCATAATCGCTGCAGTCGTAGTCTTTCTTAAGTTTATCGATAAGTTCAAGAATTTTTGTTCTTGTATCAGATTCAATCTTACGCTTTACAACTACATAGTAGCTGTTCTGCTTTGTCTTTTCAAGCAAATCTGCCTTATCAAGTCCGAGAATTTCAGAAAGACCGGAAGCAACAGCCTCTCTCTGCTTATCGGTATCTATATTCGCAGGCGACATAACTACCTGCCATACAGATGCACTTTCCGCAAGTACCTTGCCGTTTGAATCATAAATCGTACCACGCTTTGCGGGGAGTTTTCTGTCCATAAGCTGTTGTTCAACCGCAGCCTGCTGCAATTTTCCGCTCTGTATAGTGGTAAGATAACCGAGTCTTGCAACAATTGCGCCAAAACCGATAACAAGAATAAGTACAATAAGAACTGCCGTTCTGTGTCTTAGGCGCTGATTAGGACCCTTTGCGGCCTTCTTTTTCTTTTCTTTTTTAGTAAAATCGTTTTTCTCCAACAAAATTTCTCCTTTCAACCGCAATAGCCTTATAAAAATGTAAATATTTTACAATAACTGTTCTATACCGAAAAAAGAGCCAAGACACAGTCTTAACTCTTATTCCTCCATAACATTTGTATTAAGTTTGCCGTTATGTTATGACCAAAGATTTGCTATTGAGCTGATAAACTGAGTAAAGAGGTTTTCACTTTCCGGAGAAGTAACCTCTGCCTTATCTCCACCCGATAGTGAAACAAATTCTTGCTGAGAACTTGATGCTTTGGTCAAACCAAGCTGGTTTTCGGCATATTTTTCAATGTCTGATGAGCTAAGCTTTGCCTGCAAGCTCATTTCTGTCTGTGTGTAAACACTCTGTGCATTTGAGAGTGTTTCTTTTGCGGTAATAATCTGCTGATTTAACTCTGTGATTCTTACCTGTCCCACAATAATTGTTGCAATAATCATTGCAACAGCTGCACCGCCGATTGTACCGAGTGCAACCTTAAGCGGATTGTGTCTGCGCTTTCTGATTTTATGTAATTCCTCTTCCGGCAGAGAAATTACTTTTTTACCGGTCTTTTTCTTAGGTTCTTTTACCTTTTCTACTTCTTCGTCACGCTTTGGCAAAGGAGCTGCTGAAGCCTGGTCAAAAAGACTCAAATCATAAGCTGCGTTTCTGTTTTCATATGCCATATTCTGCACCCTGTGCCTTTCCGATATCATTTATAATAAAACACACAATATACTCATTTTTCAAAACGAGCAAAATATTTCACAAATTTAACATTTTAAAAGAATTATATGTATTTAAAGCACGATAAATCGTCTTTAAAGTCCTATATTATGCGTACATATAGTAATTGCAGTATAAAATAGCTACTACTAATAGTATCTGTAACCTTATTTACAGCTTTGTTATATTTTACTACAATTTAGCTCATTTGTCCATAGCTACCAAAGAAAAAACTATATTTTTTCGCATATTCTCAACTTTGCACTTCTCGCCCTGGGATTTAATTCCAATTCTGTCCCATTTGCACAAATCGGTTTTCTGGTAATAAGTTTTGCCTTGGGCTTATTGCCACATACGCACACCGGAAAATCTTTCGGGCAAGTACACCCCTTACACCATGACGCCATTTTTTGCTTAACAATTCTGTCCTCAAGCGAATGGAATGTAATAACCGCAAGCCTTCCGCCCGAACCGAGCATTTCAAACGCTCCGTCAAGACCTTTGTTAAGTGCTCCGAGTTCGTCATTTACCGCTATTCTTATAGCCTGAAATGTTTTTCTTGCAGGATGTCCTTCTCTTCGCACTTTCTGCGGAACATTCTGTTTGATAATCTCGGCAAGCTGTAAGGTAGTTTCAATTTTCTTTCTTCTCTCGCTTTCACAATACCCTTTGCAATGGAATCCGCAAATTTCTCTTCACCGTAGGTGTAAATAATTCTGCGTAATTCTTCAAAAGGAAGCGAATTTACCAAATCTGCGGCTGTTGTACCGCTTTGGCTCATTCTCATATCAAGAGGAGCATCCTCGTGAAAAGAAAATCCCCGCTCGGCTGTGTCAAGCTGATGAGAAGAAACACCGATGTCAAGCATAACCCCATCAAGTCTGCCAACGCCTCTTTGCTTTAAAAGCTCGGCAATGTCTGCAAAGTTGCCCTTTATGATTATTGAATTTTCATTTTTGCAAAAACGCTTTGTAAGCGTTTGGATAGCATCGGGATCACGGTCAATTGAGATAAGTTTACCTGTAGTAAGGTGTTTTAGAATCTCACTGCTGTGTCCCCCACCGCCTGCAGTACCATCGGCATAAATGCCGTTTTCTTTAATATTAAGCCCTTCGATGGTTTCATTGAGCAGAACGGGAATATGATTAAATTCCATAGCTTGCTCCTTATCCGAATGAAAGGCTGCCAACTGCGTCGGCAAGCTGATCCTTCTGTGAATTTACATAATCCTCAAACACTGACTTGCTCCAAATCTCAATACGATTATTAAGACCGATTACAAGAGCATCGCTGTCAAGCTTTGCGTTCTCCCTTAAAGTTTGCGGAAGCTGAACTCTGCCCTGTGAATTAGGCGATACTTCAACAGCGGTTGCCGTAAAAGTATATTGGAGAATCATAGCTTTGTTAGCGGGCAGCTGCATAATCTGTGAACAGAAATGCTCAAAAACTTCCTTAGACATAACCTGAATACAAGGAGTGCCAAATCCCTGTGCTACATAAAAGGTTTCTCCGAGTTCGTCACGGAATTTTGCAGGCAAAACAACTCGTCCTTTTGCATCGATTGAATTATTAGACATTCCGGAAAACATTTTGCCCACCTCCGTTTAGAACTGAATTTCGGTTTTTTGAGTATCATTCAGTCACCAAATGACACCTTATGCCACCGTTTGCTATCATTATACCCCATTAGCCTTTAAAAATCAAGATAAATATAGCACAAAATGAAATAAAATTTACAAACCTAAGTAATATTTTTCAGATTTGAAATTATTTTTACCTTATTTTAATTTATAATTCTCAAGCGAAATTATAATACAAAAAAGAGCCGCAAAACCTCCATAAAATCTGGGGTTTTTGCGACTCTTAAGAGCTTTGTTGTAACCTTTATAAGCAAAAAGGTTACAAATTCAAAACATTTGTTCCAAGTATTTTAACCTGATAATATATAGTTTTTTATAATTGTGTCACTCAGTGACACCGTTTTACTTTGCAAACTGACTTTCGTACAGATTCTTATAGAAACCGCCCCTTGCGAGAAGTTCATCGTGAGTACCCTGCTCAATGATATTACCGTCACGCATAACAAGAATAACATCGCTTTCCTTAATCGTAGAAAGTCTGTGTGCAACAACAAAGCTTGTTCTGCCCTGCATAATCTTTGCAAAGGCTTTTTGAACACGAATTTCCGTAAGTGTATCAATAGACGAAGTAGCCTCGTCGAGAATAAGCATCGTCGGATTGGAAAGCATTGCTCTTGCTATACAGAGCAGCTGCTTTTGTCCCTGCGAAAGGTTACCGCCGCTCTCTGAAATCATAGTGTCATAACCATCAGGCATTCTTCTTATAAAGCTGTGCGCATATGCCGCCTTTGCAGCCTCAATAACTTCTTCGTCTGTAGCGTTCGGATTGCCGTACTTAAGATTTTCCATAATAGTGCCGCAGAACAACCAGCTGTCCTGCAAAACCATTCCGTACAGCTTTCTTAGCTCGTCACGCTCCATATCTTTTATATCTACACCGTCAACCGATATTTTACCGCTGTCAGTATCGTAGAATCTCATAAGAAGATTTATAAATGTTGTTTTGCCGCAGCCTGTAGGTCCTACAATTGCAATGTGACTTCCGCTCTTTACATCAAGAGAAAAGTTTGTAATAAGAGGCTTGTCTTTTACATAAGAAAAGTTAACATTCTCAATTTTAACATTGCCTTTGCAATTTTCAACTTTAATTGAATCAGGCTTATCTTTTGGTTCGTCTTCAGCGTCAAGCACATCAAATACTCTTCCCGCCGCCGCAATAGCTGTCTGCAACTGCGTGAGCACGCCCGTTACTTCGTTGAACGGCTTTGTATATTGGTTTGCATAGGTTAAAAAACACGAAAGCTGTCCGACCGAAAGTGTGCCTGCAATTGCTGTAATTGCACCGAATATACCGACAGCCGCATACACCATTGCATTTACAAATCGTGTGCTCGGGTTAGCAAGAGCACCTGCAAACTGTGCTTTAAAGCCTACCGTGTAAAGTTCTTGGTTGTATTTTTCAAAATTTTCAAAAGCTCTGTCTTCATATGAAAAAGCCTTTACAATTCGCTGATTGCCCACATACTCCTCAACATATGAGGAAATATCGCCCTGCAACTGCTGTTGTCTTGCAAAACGGTTATGTGTCATTTTACCTATAAAAGCAGCCACAAATAACGAAAGCGGAGTAAGGATAATTACCGCAAGAGCAATTCTCCAGTCAATTATAAACATAAATACCATTGTTCCGAGAATTGTAACAATACCCGAGAACAACTGCAAAAACATTTGTGAAAGGCCGTCGCCTACGGCATCAACATCATTGATTACTCGGCTGATAAGGTCACCGTGCGAGTGTGTGTCAATGTACGATAGCGGCACATCGTTAAATTTACAGAAAACATCTCTTCTTAAATCTCTTACTGTTTTGTATGAAATTACATTTGTAAAATAAGTCATAGTCCACTGGAAAATCGCAACACCGGCAACACCGACGGCTATATAAATAATTATTTGAAGTACATTTTCAAAATTAACATTGCCTTTATCTATAATATTATCAATGGCATTACCTGTAAGTACAGGAATATAAAGAGTAAGCGAAACGCTTATAATCGCACTTAAAATAGCAAGTGCAAGCAATCCTTTGTATGGTTTTATATATTTTAAAACTCTTCTTACTACTGATTTTTTCAAACTTCCACCTCCGATTCGCTAAGCTGTGAAAGGCAGATTTCCTTGTAGGTTTCGCAGTTTTTAAGCAATTCTTTGTGAGTGCCTTTACCTGCAAGCATACCGTCGTCAAGCACAAGTATTAAATCAGAATTCATAATTGTTGAACAACGCTGTGTTACAATTATAACCGTCATCTCATGAGTGTACTGACTAAGCGCTTTTCTGAGTGCCGCATCTGTTGCAAAGTCAAGTGCGGAAAAGCTGTCGTCAAGAATAAGCACCTTTGGCTTTGCGGCAATCGCTCTTGCAATGCAAAGTCGCTGTCTTTGACCGCCGCTGAAGTTTTTACCGCCCTGCTCAACATGGCTGTCAAGTCCCATAGGCAGCTTTGAAACAAACTCATAAGCCTGTGCATTTTTAAGCGCAGTAATAATATCTTCATCCGAAAGGTCAGGATTTTCCCATTTCATATTGTCACGGATAGTTCCTTTAAAAAGTATTGACTGCTGCGGAACTATGCCAATCTGTTTTCTTAACTGTTTGAAAGAATAATCTTTAACATTTCTGCCGTCAACATCCACGCTTCCCTGTGTTACATCATAAAAACGAGGAATAAGGTTGATAAGCGTACTCTTACCCGAGCCTGTACCGCCGATTATACCTACAGTTGAGCCACGCTTGATTTCAAAGCTGATTTTACTAAGCTCATCATCACCGCCGCCATAACTGAAAGAAACATTATCAAAAGCAATCTTCGGTGTGTTTTCGTCTGTATTTACAGAAATAATCTCTTTTGTGGTTTCTTTTACACTTGGCTCCGTTTCAAGGACTTCGTTGATTCTTGTTGCCGACGCACTGCCCTTTGTCATTAAAAGCACAAGGTTTGCAACAACTATCATCGCAAGCAAAATCTGTGTCATATAGCTTACAAGCGCAATAATATCACCCGTCTGCATATTACCGGCATCTACATTAATACCGCCGAACCAGATAATTGCAATAATCGCTACATCCGTTACAACATAAGTTGCGGGATTAAGCAGAGCGGAAAGTCTGCTAATACGAATTGAAGTAGCTGCAAGATCCTCCGTAGAATTATCAATTCTCTCTTTTTCGCTTTTCTGCTTTGAAAAAGCTCTGATAACACGGTTACCTGAAAGGTTTTCTCTTGAAACGAGTCCGATTTTATCAAGTTTCTGCATAAGGCTGAAAATCGGAATACTCTTTGTCATTACAAAATAAAGTATAAGACCGATAATAACGGCGGCAATTATAAAAATAATTGACATTCTCACGCTGATTGTCATTGCCATAATAATTGAGCCGATAACAATAAACGGTGCTCTTGTGAGCAATCGTATAGTCATTGCAACCATCTGTTGTGACTGGTTTACATCATTTGTAATTCTTGTAATGAGTGATGGTGTACCGAGTTTGTCAAGTTCTGCGTGAGAAAGTGAGTTGATGTGAGAAAACAACGCTCTTCTCACCTTTGTACCAAAACCTTGTGAGGCTTTTGAAGCAAAATACTGACACACAAGCGCACTAAGCAATCCCGTTGCCGCAAGCGCAACCATTACAAGACCCATACGCAGTACATAGCCTTTGTCGCCGTTGGTGACACCGTTGTCAATTATATCCGCCATTACAAGCGGAACAATAAGCTCAAGTATTGCCTCAAAAAGCTTACATAAAGGGCCGATAATACATTCTTTTTTGTAGTCCTTCAAAAATCTTCTGAGTTTAATCATATTTTCCTCTCAATTTGCCTTTCTTAAATTTAACCTTTTAACAGTATAACATTATTATTTTACATCAAAAAAATTCATATATCAATATCCGCAATTGAAAATATCACTTTTCAAAAATTCATCAATACATTGTGCATCACTTTATTGAGTTTATCGGGTATTTATGTGATAATATTGTAAAAAATAATTATGTTTTCAACAAAGGAGGTACTTACAACGGAAATGTTATTTAAAAACGGTAAAATGAAAAATATAAGCAAATCACAGGTGCTTACATTAAAAGACGAAGTTGCTTATCAGGACGGAATGGTAGTGAGCAAAACCCTTGTACAAAACGATGCAGTAAGCGTAACTCTTTTTTCTTTTGATAAAGGCGAGGAAATCAGCACTCACGAATCGGGTGGCGACGCATTTGTAACCTGCCTTGACGGTGTCGGTAAAATTACTGTTGACGACATTGAGTATATATTAAAAGAAGGCGAATCAATCGTTATGCCTGCAAAACACCCTCACGCAGTTTTCGGTGAAGAACGCTTTAAAATGCTCCTTGTGGTTGTTTTTTGATTTTAGGTTTTTGGATAAAATTATGTTTAGCAGAAAGCGATGGTTAATTTTACAATTGTAATTGACCGGCAAAGTATTCTGTAAACCACTAAATTTATCAGGCTTCAGCAATTCTTTTCAACAAAATATTTAAAGCAAAAAAACAGCAGTTGTACCGACAAAATTCGATACAACTGCTATTTGCTTTTTAAAATGGATTTTTTTATTTCAGTTTTAAGACGCTCAAGCGGAGTGTCTTTTTTATCTATAATCTCTTGTGCTGAAAGAACCTTTGGAGCAAGGTTTGATGCGCCGGGTTGTGAATGCATTTGCATAGTTATATTCTCATGCTGGATAAGCGCAAAAAGCTGACTTAACGACACACAGTCATCAATGGCTTTGATAAGCTCTTTTTTAGGCTTTTTGGCATAACCTGTAACCTTTGCAGCATTCATAATCCCTACTCCTTTCTTTAATGTGAGCCATATTGTTGCATTATACTGTTCTATTATACTTAATTTTCACAATATTTTCAATATAAATTTTGACTTATTTTATTTACAGAAATTTATTTTTGTGTTATCCTGTCATTAATAAATACAAAATAGGAGTTAATATGATGAAAAAAATTAAATACATACTTATTTCGGCACTCCTCGTAAGCACAGTTGCACTGTCAGGCTGCGGCGGCAAGAGCGAAAGCACTGCCGAACAAAGTTCCTACACCCCCACTCCTACAGATACAACAGTAAAAACCACAGGAGAAAAAATTTTAATAAACGATTCCACTCTCGGAGAAATCTGGATAACAGAACTTGCCAATGTTCCCAAAAATACCCTCGATAAAAATAATTTTTCTGCCGACGCTAACTTTAAGTATTACAATGTAAACGGTAAAGCGGCATCAACAGAGGGTGTTGATGTTTCCGATTACAACGGAACTATCGACTGGAAAAAAGTTAAGAATTCGGGCATTGACTTTGCTATGATAAGAATCGGCGGCAGAGGCTACGGCACAGAGGGAACTCTGTATCAAGACGAAAATGCAATAAAAAATATTACAGAGGCAAAAGACAACGGCATCAAAGTCGGTGTTTACTTCTTCTCCCAAGCAATTAATACCTATGAGGCTATTGAGGAGGCAAACTATGTAAAAGACATTCTCGGCGACATCAAACTTGATTATCCCGTTGCTTATGACTGGGAAATTGTAAAAGATGATGATGCAAGAACCGATAATGTTTCTGCTTACGAAGCAACTGAATGTGCAAGAGCATTCTGCCAGACCGTAGAATCAAACGGCTATACCGCATCTATTTACTCTCCGAGCCGTGAACTTTATTTTAAATATGACCTTTCAAGATTAAAGGACTATGACATTTGGTACTGCGAATACAGCGACACGCCTGAATTTTACTATCAATTTTCGATGTGGCAATATACAACCGCAGGTAAGGTTGACGGTATTGACGGCGAAGTTGACCTTAACATTTGCTTTACCGGTATTGCAGACTACGCTTAAAACTATTAAATAAGAAAGAGGTTTTTTATAATGGAAAGAATTGCAAGCTTTCAGGTAAATCACGATACACTTGAACCGGGTGTTTATGTATCGAGAATTGACGGTGACATTACAACATACGATATGAGATTTATTAAGCCGAATACTCCGCCGTTTCTGCCTAACCCTGTTATGCACACTATTGAACATCTTTTTGCAACATATTCACGCAACAGCAAATATGCGGATAAGGTAATTTATTTTGGCCCTATGGGCTGCAGAACGGGATTTTATTTTCTTGTAAGAGATATGTCGCAGGAAGATGCCCTTGAGCTTATTAAAGATACTGTTTTTAAATGTAAGAATCACACAGGCGAAATTCCAGGAAATACTGCCGCAGAGTGCGGAAATTACAAGGAACACGACTTTAACGGTGCTATTGAGGCATTAAATAAATATTACAATAAGTTAAAGGATTTAACAGTCGATAACTTAAAGTATAATTAATTTTGAGAATTATTGTATCTGTTGCATAATATACGCTGTTAGATTTGTGCTAATTACTGGATAAGATTACGGTTTTTAATTCTTCTATTGCAATTTTGTTACTATTTGTTATAATAATAGTGTTAAGTTTGTTACAAGAATGTAACAGTTAATGAGATAGGAGAAATTATTTTGAGTACAAAGTTCATTGGCAAGGACGGCTATCAAGAAATCGAGAGTCTTCCTTTTACAAGGCGCAAACCTCAAGAGCTTAATACCGCTCAGAAAACTGTTCGCTTTATAAAGAGAGCAACTGCGCTTGCAGCAAAAAAGTTTAAAATAAAATCAACAAGAAAAGTAACCGTAAAAAGAAATGTTACAAAACCTGTTGCAAAAAGGCAAAACAAACCTGCCGTACAGCCAAAGCCTGTTATGCAGACAAGCTCCAAACGAGCTGAAATCTGTTATTTTGACAGACGATACGGCGCTGCAAGACAGGGTATAAACTTTAATAATACAGATAATCCAACATTAAAGCTTGTTACCGCAACACGCTATAAAAATGACAGAAAATACGCTCACGCCGCACCTGTTTCAAAAGCAAGTGTGCATAAGGCAATCAAGAAGAAAGCTATGCTTGCATCTGTTGCCTGCCTCACTGCCGCTATGATAGGTTTTGCATCGGGCGCAAGTGCACTTTCCGTACCGCCGACAGAAAAGAAAACGACTGTACAAAGTTCCAAGTCTTCGGGATACTCTTATGTTGACTATACTTCAAATGAATTTTCAAGCATAGCTACAGCAGATGAGGCAACCGATACTGCGGAAAAAGCTGTTACAAATGCAGTTTTGAGCAACAATATCGGCGCTCAACTTTCTGCACTTTATATTAACGGCAAAAAAATCGGTGTTACAGGAGAAACATCTGCCCTCGGCAATGCGTTAAATAAAATTTTATCTGACGCTAAAGAGGGTTATGACGAAAATACTACCGCTGATTTTGCAAATACAGTAAAAATTATCAACGGTAAATTCCCGAATGCAACCGTACTTACGGCAGATGAAGTTCTTGAGCTTGCTAAAGATTACCTTTATGTGGCTGTTACTACTGATGTTACCGATACAATCAGCCTTAATTACGATACTCAATACGAGTATGACGATTCAAAGAGCAACACCTACAGCGAAACCAAGCAAGAAGGTGAAAACGGCGAGGCTGAAGTAACCTACAAGGTAACATATATAAACGGAGAACAGACAAATTCTGTTGAAACAGCAAGAAATGTTACAAAAGAGCCTAAGAACGAGATAATTGTTCAGGGCACAAGCGAAGCTCCGTCATACGAGGCAACAGGTTCGTTTATGTGGCCTGTTCCCTACACCCACAACATTGTAAGCTACTACGGCTATCGTTGGGGCAGACTTCATTCAGGCATAGATATTTCAGATGACGGAATCGGCGGTCAGGACATTGTAGCGGCTGACGGCGGCACAGTAACATGGGCAGGATATGATGATTCAGGCTATGGCAACTATGTTATAATCGACCACGGAAACGGATATTATTCATTGTACGGTCACTGCAGTTCACTTGCAGTGAGTCAGGGTGACAAGGTATATAAGGGACAGACTGTAGCCTATGTAGGCTCTACAGGCGACTCCACTGGCGAACATTTACACTTTGAAATCAGAAGAAGTGAAACAGACCGCCTTGACCCTATGGAATTTCTTTAAAAATTGAGGCAATATCACATTAATTGTGGTATTGCCTTTTTAGTTAATTTTTTATTAAAACAGTTCTTTCAAAAGTCGGGGTAAATTATGTTTTAGCGGAGTCTCGGTCGGGCATTGAAATTCAGCTAACGCTAAATCATCCTCCCAAAAGCAAAAAAAGTTTACTCAATTTTTCAAAAATTGCGGGTTTGGGCAGTGCCCATAAAAATCTTCCAATATAACAATTTATCAGGCACAAACAGCGTAGCTGTTTGCGTGCTTGCACCGAGTTTGAAAAAACAGGCGGTAGCCTTTTAGAAAAGAATTTGCTTATTTATTGTTTAATGAATGGCTTTCTTGTTGCTATCGCATTTAATGGCATTCGCCGTTGTGTTCAAGCCGCCAAACAGCGAGCTGTTTGGCTATCGTTAGATTGCATAAACGGAAAATATTTGTGGGCTTTGCCCACACCCACGACCTTTGAAAAGGTCGACCAAACTTCTATAATTGCTTGATAAAGCAATCAGCTAAACCATAATTCACCTCAAAATTTAATAAAACTCTCTAAGCAAAAAGCCTGTTCAGTGAAAACCGAACAGGCTTAATTTACATCTATTAAATATTAATAATCAGCAAGAAGTTCCTTAAATGCTTCCTTAACAATGTTAAGTCCCTTTAAGAGAAGTTCGTCCTCAATTACAAGAGCAGGCATAATTTTCAATACGCTGCCATTTCTGCCGGCTACCTCGCAAATAAGATTCTTTGTAAAGCAAAGGTCAGAAAGTTTAGATGCAAGAGCAGAATCAATCTTTGAGCAGTCAATACCCCACATAAGTCCGATACCTCTAAGCTCAAGTTTATCGTTAAGCGGAAGAATTTCCTTTTCAACAAAGTTCTTTACAATCTCACCCTTACGCTTTGTTTCAGCCTCTACATTGTTTTCGAGAAGATACTCAATAGCAGCCTTACCTGCAACAAATGAAAGCTGATTGCCTCTGAATGTGCCGTTATGCTCTCCCGGCTTCCATACATCAATTTCAGGCTTATGAAGTACAATTGACATTGGCATACCGATACCGCCGATTGATTTTGACATTACAACAATGTCAGGCTGAATACCTGCACGCTCAAATGAAAAGAATGAGCCGCTACGGCAGCAACCGATCTGAATATCATCAACAATCATAAGAATATCGTTCTTTGTACAGAACTCCCTTACAGCCTTTAAGAACTCAACATCAAATACTCTGATGCCACCCTCTGCCTGTACGGTTTCCATAATAACAGCCGCAGGCTTATCTGTTGCAGAATGGTCGTCATCAATGAGCATCTGCATATACTTAACTACATCAAGACCCTCTACCATATAAGGAGCAGGAATGTGTGTACAATCTGTAAGAGATGCAATAGCGCCGTTTCTCGCAAACATTTCTGATGTTGCGGAAAGTGCACCGAGTGTCATACCGTGGAAACAACCCATAAATGCAAAGATGTTTCTTCTGCCTGTATACTTTCTTGCAAGCTTTAATGCAGCCTCAACAGCGTTTGTACCTGTCGGGCCCGGAAACTGAATTCTGTAGTCAAATCCTCTCGGCTCAAGAATCTTTGTTTCAAGTGTTTCAATAAATTCACGCTTTGGAACTGTGTACATATCAAGTGCGTGAATAATTCCGTCTGTTGAAAAATACTCAAGAGTCTTTGCTTTGATGTATTCATTGTTATGACCGTAGTTTACCGCACCTGCACCGCAGAAAAAGTCTATATATTCGTTGCCCTCTTCATCTTTGATGATTGAACCCTTTGCAGTTGTAAAAACTGTCGGGAAGTGTCGGCAGTAAGAGCGTACTGATGACTCGTATTTTTCAAATGCTTCTGTTTTCATAAAATGCTGTTCCTTTCCTCTTTGCTGCATTTAAGCAATCAATTTGTTTTCCCTATACCTTTTTAGAAATCCTCTTAAAGCGCCGTTCATTATGTTTTCTATCTGCTGCGGATCATCTGGCAAAAGAATTATTGCCTGCGAATCCGATGCAAATACATAACCGTCACTGCCGGAGGAATTTTTTAACCTTTTCATTTCCAACGGCGGATTATCCGCAAAAGCCCTTGCAAAAACACTTGGGCTGTCGCTTTCTCCGCCTATATCTAAGCCACCCGTAACAAAAACTATGTCGTTTGTTTTGAGTGAACTTACAACGAGCTCTCCGAGAGTTTTGCAGTTTGCAGCAAATTTTGCCTCATCTGCAATTAAATCAAGCTCCGAAAAGCTCTTTCTTAACGACCTTTCGCAAAGTGATGTTTTGCGAGCGGCGTAAAAAATCAGTTCACCTGTCATTCTGCCGCTACCTCCTCTGCAGGAGCATCGGTAGCCTGCTGTTTTAATACAGGCTCAAAGTTAGGTGCGATTGTCATATCGCTGTAAACCTTGCTGAAATCAAGCTGCCAGCCTTTAAATACATAGTCGTAATAATCATCGCTCGGCTTTACGGGATCAGCCGGTGCTTTTGCCGACTTTCCTACTTCAACTTTCTGTTCGCTGATTTGTGTTCCGTCATAGTTAATAAACTTGACTGTTACATAAACCTTAGCCTTCGTTGTAGGTTGAGCGGTTGTTGGCTGTTGTGTCGGTTTTACTGTATTGCCTTGTGCATCTGTTGTAGCAGGTGCGGTAGTTGCCTCAACCACTTTCTGATCCTTAAAGTCATAATCGCCGCTGTACCAGTCAATCTGACCTGCTTCATATGCAGTACAGAAATCTGTTACCTTTGGACGTGTACCGCCGTTTCTGTCATAGTAAACCTGCGGCCATACTGCATTATTATTTGCAGATGCCTGTGAAACATCAACCTTTGCCGATTCGCCGTTCCTTACCTTTCTTGCAACAATTACTGTTCTGAAATCCGTATATTCATACGAACAGGTTGAAAGTGTGATAAGGCTGTCGTCTTCGTTTACATCAACAGGGCAATTCACCATTGAACGAACTCTGACATTATAAACATAGTTCATAAAATCCTTATCGTTTTGGAATGAACCTATCATATAGTTAAAGAATTCGCCGTGACTTGACAATGTGTTTGTCTTGAACACGGAAATTATCTTGTATGTCGCATTTTCTTCGGGAGTGTTAAATGTAATTGTCGGAGCTTTTTTGTAGAAATCCATATCTATGGAGTATCTGCCGTATTTGAGCATACCCGCAAACATTGTACCGTCATTCATATGATGACCGTGCATAATAACATTTTTGCTCTTTGTGCTCTCGGTACTTCGATAGTCTATGAACACACTGCCCCAATCATCAGGATTGCCTCTGTAATCTCGGTAAAGATAATACTGAGAAGAACGGCTGTCACCCTCGTGATACAGCACAGGATAGTCGATTCCGGTATCGTTAATCTGTATCCAACCGACAATTTCCTTATTAATATCTTTGAGTTTTGCCCAATCCACTTTTTCTTCTTCTGACGGTTTTTTATCTCCGCCCTGTGAAGTATTATCATCAGTTGTATTATGGTAAATCATCTGAATATCATTCATTTTTTCTATTCTGATAACTCAGGTAAACCATATTGTAAAACAGCATTGAAAGAGCGCCGACAAACACAACAAGTGAAACAATTGCAACGGATTTTCGCGCAATTTCCTTACCGCTGTCGCCACGCATCGGAATAAATCGGTATTTCAGTCCTTTTTTGGGAGGAACATACTCAACCTTACTGAATCCGCCGGGATACTCCGCCTCGTTATTTTCAAACACTTCAACAGTTTTTTGAGCCGCCGCCAAAATCATATCGTCGATATTGTTAAGCGAATATTTTTTCTGTGGCAATGCTGTGACTTTCATACCCTTGTACATAAAGCAAAAGCCTTTGCAGCCGTTTCCTAAATCGCCGAGATTAAATATCTTGGATTTCTTTCTGTACAGCTTAAAACTGTCTTTTATCTCCTGCACTCTTTCGTCTGATAATTTCAATTTTTCAGCATTTTTCAGCGCTTTTGTGCGTTTTTTCCAATAGTCTTTCGGAGCTTTGGGTTTTTCGGCTTTTTCCGCCTGTGCAACTACCTCTGAAAAATGTTTTTTAAAGCTGTCCGCACCTTTATCCGAAAGTGCGTTTGCCAAAATTACAACAGAAGGCTTTTCATTATTATCCGCACATTTGTCAAGAGCGGAAATAATTTTTTTGCTTTTAAAGTCGACAGGTGTTATATAGGTAAGCGTAAAACCGTTTTCGGCAAGTTTGTCCGAAAGTTCGCCGCTGTCTAATGCAGGGGTATCGTTTTGGTTTACCAATAAAATTTCAATATCCACGCAGGTCCATCCTTTCGTGTCACAGTAATTTTTGTTTTGGTATATATGTTATTCGTCTTTTGCTGAAATCTCTGTTACCTTGAGATTTGCAAGAGCCTCTTCAATCATCGGTTCAAAATTTGCTTTTTCCTGTGCCTCTTTTACATACTTCAAAACAGGTCTTGTTCTCGGGTGCTTTGGAGTAAATACCGTACAGCAATCCTCGTAAGGCTCGATTGAAATATCATAAGTGTCGATTTTATATGAAATATCAATAATCTCCTGCTTATCCATACCGATAAGAGGTCTGAACACAAGCAAGTCTGCCGCATCATCTGTACAGCTTAAAGCACCTATAGTCTGACTTGCAACCTGACCCAAGCTCTCGCCTGTAATAAGCGCCGTGCAATCGTTATCCGCTGCAATTCTTGAAGAAATCTGCATCATAAGTCTGCGCATAATGATTGTAAACAATTCTTCCGGACATTCATTTTTTATAGTTTTCTGAATCTTTGTAAAAGGAACTGTGTACATTGTCATTTTGCCTGCATAACGGCTTACTCGTCTTAAAAGTCTTACTACCTTATCTTCTGCTCTTTTGCTTGTGTAAGGCGGACTTGCAAAGTGAACGGCTGTAAGTTTCAAACCTCTTTTTGCCATCATATATGCGGCAACAGGAGAATCAATACCGCTGCTTATAAGAATAGCAGCATTGCCGCTTGTACCTACAGGAATACCGCCCGCACCTTTATGCGCCGCACCGTGAACATAAGCACCAAAATCACGAACCTCTACATTTACGATAAGATCCGGATTATGAACATCAACGCTAAGATGTGGGAATTTATCAAGAATAACTCCGCCGAGTTCTGCGCATATTTCGGGCGACTTATACGGAAAGCGTTTGTCACTTCTTCTTGCCTCAACCTTAAAGGTTTTCACAGCCTTTAACTCTTTTTCAAGATAAACAGGTGCGGTAGCAATAATTGATTCAAGTGTTTTTTCTTCGCAGATTGCCGCTCTCGAATATGACACAATGCCGAATACTCTTGAAATTTTCAGACAAGCCTCGTCAAGGTCAATATCGTCCGAAAGCGGTTTTACATATATAATTGATTGAGCGGATTTTATTTCAAAACTGCCCAAATGTGAAATTGCGTGTCTGATATTCTTTTTGAGAACATCCTCAAATGTACGACGGTTAAGGCCCTTAAGTACAATTTCGCCGTCTTTTTTTAAAAGTATGATTTCTTTCATTAATTCTTTACCTTTCAGTTTATCTGTGAACAAGAACTTTTAATCCCTGCGCAAGCGTTGTGCACAGTGCGTCAACATCTTCTTTTGTATTCAGCTTTGAAAAGCTTACACGCAATGCGCTGTCTGCTCTGTAACTTCCGTATCCCATTGAGCTTAACACATAACTCGGTGCGCCCTTTGCACAAGCACTGCCCGAGGAAACATAAATTTCGTATTCCTCAAGGAAATGGAGCATAGTTTCACTTCTAACCTTGCCCGCCGAAAAATTCAGAACATACGGCAAAGCGTTCTGCGGTGAATTTATAACCACTCCGTCTATTTTTGTAAGCTGATTTTTTGCGTATTCGCAAAGTTCGGCAACTTTTTCGTAATTCTTTTCTATTGCAAATTCATTACAGGCAACTCCGAATGCCGCAATCAACGGCAACGGTTCTGTACCCGGTCGGATTTTCTTTTCCTGTTCGCCGCCGTAAGTCCTCGGTACAAGTCGCACACCTTTTTTTATATATATTGCGCCGCATCCCTTTGGAGAATGTACTTTGTGAGCCGACACGCTTACAAGGTCTGCACCGAGTTTTTTAGGATTAACGGCTATTTTGCCGAAAGCCTGAACTGCGTCTGTATGGCAGATAATATCCGATTTTTTCCCCTTTACCGCATCAAAAATCTCTGCAACAGGCATAATGGCACCCGTTTCGTTATTTACATACATAACAGAAACAAGAACTGTATTGTCGTTTACTTCCGCAAGAATATCCTCGGTATGCACAACTCCGTCTTGCCTTGGGCTTACATATGCAATCTCAAAGCCCTCTTGCTCAAGTCTTTTGCAAGACTCCATAATACTGCTGTGCTCAACGGAAGTCGTAACAATCTTAGTACCTCTGCGTTTTTTTGCATATGCAGTGCCGAAAAGAGCAAGGTTATTAGCCTCCGTACCGCCGCTTGTAAAGATGATTTCTTCGGTTTGGGCAAAAAGCTGCTTAGCAACCGCCTTTCTCGCCTTTTCAAGCTCCTGTTCCGCAAGCATTCCTCTGTAATGAAGTGAAGATGGGTTTGCGTAATTTTCCGTCATCATCTCAAACGCTTTTTTAGCCGCCGCAAGCGATGCAACGGTTGTTGCGCTGTTATCAAGATAATGCTCCACGATACTCCACCTCACAATACATAAATATACATTTAACATTATACATCATATTTCATCAAAAATAAACTGTTATTTTACATAAACTAATCTTACATAAGAACAAATTTTTAACACATAATATTAGTACATTTAATCAGCAAGTTATAAACGAAACGGAGTTAATGTATATATGATTTCACCAAAAGAATACAATAAAATTGTGACGAAAAATTCACCGAAAAGTAAACTTTTTGTGAACTGCATAAAAGCCTTTTTAATAGGCGGAGCAATATGCACAATCGGGCAGGGATTTACGGATTTATACGCAATGCTCGGTGCGGCGGAAAAAGACAGTAAAACATTGTGTTCCGTAACGCTGATATTCATAGGCATTTTACTGACGGCAATTGGCGTGTATGACAAAATAGCAAAACACGGAGGAGCAGGAACTCTTGTACCGATAACAGGTTTTGCCAATGCAGTATCTTCACCTGCAATTGAATTTAAGTCAGAGGGATATATAGCGGGACTCGGTGCTAAATTATTTATAATTGCAGGTCCGGTAATAGTATACGGAGTTTCTGCATCAATAATTTACGGATTTGTTCTCTGGATTTTGAGTTTGTTCGGAGTACGGCTGTTTTAGCAAAAATTATGGTTTAGCGGTGTGTCGGTTGGGCATTGAAATTCAGCTAACGCTAAATTATCCTCCTAAAAGCAAAAAAGTTTACTCAATTTTTTCAAAAATTGCGGGTTTGGGCAGCGCCCATAAAATCTTCCGATATTACAATTCTTCGGGCGCAAACAGCCACGCTGTTTGCGTGCTTGCACCGAGTTTGAAAAACAGGCGACAGCCTTTTATAAAAGAAATGATTAACTTTTCATTATATATCGAATGGCTTTCTTGTTGCTATCGCACTTTTAAAGGCTAACGCCGTTGTGTTCAAGCCGCCAAACAGCTCGCTGTTTGGCTATCGTTAGATTGCGTAAACGGAAAGTATTTGTGGGCTTTGCCCACACCCACGACCTTTGAAAAGGTCGACCAAACTTTTATAATTAATTGGCAAATCAATTTGCTAAACCATAATTTACCAACATTTTAACAAAAATCGTTTTTAAAGCAAAAGGCAAAAAAGCACCGACTTTTCAAATCGGTGCTTAAATTATTACTTATGAAGATTTAATTTTTCCATAATTTTATCGACGGTTTCTTCAAGATTTGACGCATTCTCAAAATCAACGGTTACATCTGCATATTTTTCATAAAGAGGTGTTCTCTCTTTAAAAACATCGTTAAGAGTTTCGCCGTCTTTAAAAGCAATTCCCCTTGTCGCTACATTTGTAACTCTGCGTATGATTTCATCAATCGGCACATTAATATACACAACCGTACCGATTTTCTTCAAATGTTCCATACCTTCTGCGCTAAGTACCATTGAGCCGCCTGTAGCCACAACTGTTTTCTCGCAGTCAAGCTCTTTGCCTACTTGATTTTCAATTTTCAAGAAAGCATCATAGCCGTCCTGATCAAGTATCTTTTGCAGTTTTTTGCCTGTTTTCTTAGTAATAATCAAGTCTAAATCCACAAAAGAATATCCGCTGTATTTTGCAAGCAGAACACCAAGTGTACTCTTACCCGAACCCGGCATTCCTATAAGTATAATGTTATTGTTATTCATATTATAAAATCCTTACATTAAGAGAGTCTGTGCTTGAAGTAGGTGCAGTTCTGTTTGAAGAAATTACAACTACAATATCGCCCTTTTTAAAGTAGCCCGTGCTTAAAGCCTTTTCCATTGCCTGCTTTGTAATGGCATCGGAAGTTTTCTTTTCTTCACCGATAAGTGCTGTAATACCCCAATTAAGGCAAAGTTTTTTACAAACAAGCGAAGAGGTAACAACTGCAATTATCGGAACATTCGGGCGGAAATGTGTCATTGCTCTTGCAACTTTACCTGTAGCACTCTCAACAATAATAGCTCTTGCGCCAACCTGATGAGCAATATCTCTTGCCGCACGGCAAATACTGCCTCTGATTGGGTTGCTGTCCTGAATACTGTGATGTTCGATATAGTCTTTAAGAGCTGTAAACTCACCGTTCTGCTCTGCCTCAAAGCATATAGCGTCAAGAGCCTTAACACTTTCAACAGGGTACTTACCTGCGGCAGACTCACCCGAAAGCATAACTGCGCTTGTACCGTCATATACAGCATTGGCAACATCGCTGATTTCAGCTCTTGTAGGACGAGGTGAAGAAGTCATACTCTCAAGCATTTGAGTTGCTGTAATTACATATTTACCTCTTGCAACGCACTTTCTGATAAGTGTTTTCTGAATTTCAGGAAGTTTAATAAACGGAATTTCAACGCCCATATCACCTCTGGCAACCATAATGCCGTCGGCGCAGTCAATAATAGCGTCCATATCGTCAACACCGCTCTGATTTTCAATCTTTGCGATAATTTCTACATATTCAAATCCGATGCTGTCAATAAAATCTCTTAATGTAGCTACATCTTCGTGTGTACGAACGAATGATGCGGCAACTACATTAGCGCCGTGAGAAAGACCAAATTCAATATCTTTTCTGTCCTGTGCACTGACATAAGGCATATTTATATGATAACCGGGAATATTAATACTCTTTCTGTTCTTAAGTGTACCGCCCTTAACTACTTTGCAAATGATTTCGTTAGGAGTCATACTGTCAACAACTATTGAGATAAGACCGTCATCTAATAATAATTCTCTGCCTATTGCCGCTTTGCCGTCGGCATTGAACAAATCAATAAGCTTAGGGAAAGAAATTGCCACGCCTGTTTCGTCACCGACTTCTTTATTCTTGCAAAGGCTAAAAAGCTGACCTTCAATAAGTTCTATACTGCCGTTTTCAAATGTGCATACTCTTACTTCCGGACCTTTTGTATCAAGAAGAATTGACACAATTTTTCCGCTTTCGGCAATAGCTTCTTTGAGAACATTAAAAGTGTTTTCCAAATCGTCATATGCTCCGTGTGACATATTAATACGAGCAACATTCATACCTGCGTTGATCATCTCAAGCAAGGTTTCTTTATTGTTGCAGGCAGGACCAATGGTGCAGACAATTTTAGTCTTCCTCATAATAACCTCCATAATTAAATCAATACTATCCTCAATAATACCCAAAATTTTCACAAATACATTATATACCATTATCGTAAGTTTTTCAATAAATTTTGTGTAAATTTATAATTAAATAATAGAAATATGACTTTTAAAAAGCAAAATACCGCTTGAAATCTTCCGAAATCAAGCGGTATAAAAATTTAAATTTTATTGTGCAATTATCTGCTGTAAAGCTGTGACATCTCTCACATCAATAATTCCGTCTTTGTTTATATCAGCCATTTTTACACCTTCAATGTCAAGTGTTGCACTTTCTGCAATGTAAAGCTGAAGAGCCGTTGCGTCACGAACATCTAAAATTCCGTCATTGTTAAGGTCATTTTCAATTCTTGGATTTGACGGTTCGTAGTCAGCATACATTTCGTTGCTAAGCCAAGCCGCACGGCTTGTAAGCCAATCGGCACAATAATTGTACTTTCCGTCAAAATCGTTGCTGTACTTTGTAACAGTATTGCTTACTGTATATTTGCCTGTGGAATAGTCAAAGGTAGCTACATTGAGTTTGCTGTGGTCTGCAATCCAGCTGCCTGTATTGAGCAACCAACCGCTCTTGTAGTTCATCTCTGCACTGCCCTTTAGGTAGTTATAATAAACATCAGATGAATAAATTTCTCCCTCACTTACTCCGCTTGACATAAATGTTTTGAGAGCCGGAACAAAGTCCTCAAACCAAACCTGCGGTGCAGCCTTAATAACATTTTTATTTCTCGAAATCAGATTCATAACATTGTTTGTGCTGCTGCTGTTTTTACCTTTATCTTTGTATTTGCACCACCAACCGCTGTACTGTTCATAGTCATTTACTCCTATATTTCCGAGATCCCATTCAACGCCCTTTGCGTTACCAAGCGAGTTATCGTAATCCCATACAGGAGAACCATAGAATTTCCAATTGCCGTTTTCGTCCTGCTTATATGTAAAGTAAAGACTTGATACGCCCGAATCCCAGTTTTTGCCGAGTTCGTTTATAAGATAAATCTTTGTTACAGAATCAACATCAGCATAATCGGCAAGATTTTTAGTTGAACTTTTAATTGCATTGTAAAAAGGATCAAATTTGTTTTTTACATAATTTTTAACTTCGTTGTAGCCTTTATCCCCCGGTGCAAGCTCGGGAGTTTTTATTGTAATCTTATTACCGCTTGATGAAGTGAAGTGATAATCATCATCAGTAGCACTTGCGTCAACCTCGCATACAAACTCAAAGTTTTTGTTTATCGAGCCGTCATCGTTAAGGTAGCCTTTATCATCAATGTCACTTAAAAGATTTGTCTTACCTGTATCAATCTTTTGGCACATCTGGTAAGAACCCCAATAATAGCCGTCAGAGTAAAAATCTACATAGCGTGAATCGGAAGCGTACGGCATATCTACCGCATCTGAAAGGTCATACAAAAATCTGTTTCTTGAAAGAGAATCATCCTGATAGTTTGCAAGCATAGAAAATTTCTTGCACTTATCCATCGAACCGATTGTTACATTATCCTTGAAAGTAATGTTGTAAGGTTTTTTAGCCTTGCCCCAGGTTGAGTTTCCTCTTCCCTTTATTTTCTTAACATCGGCAGTTTCAATTGTGCCGTCTGCATCGATAATTGCGGCTGTTGCGCTTGCGGAATTACTCTTATCACGATTAAGGTATGTGATAAGCTCCGTACCGTTACCGTCGGCATTGTCATTATTGATATATACGGCGGACTCTGCGGTTGATTTCATAAAAATCAAAGTAAAGTTTTTGCCGCCCGCATTTACCTTATACTCAACATTTGTATTGTACGGTACCGAACCCGACTTATGTGAGTCAACAGTAACACCGTTTATTGTAATCGGTGATGAATAAGCGTTGTAAATATCAACTTTTTCTCCGTTTGCCGAGGAAGGCAAGAAGAAATACTTTTTATTACTGTCTATTTCGTTAAAGTTCTCATCGTGTACACTTTGCCATCTCAGCCAAGCCTGTGTATCTTCAGAGTTTAAAACAGCGTGAGCATATAATGCGTCATATGTCTTAAATCCCGGAGTAGAAACGGTGGATTCGGTTGTCTGTGCCGCAAGAGCAGATACAGAAAAGCCTGTACTAAGCATTACAGCAGAAAGTCCTACTGCAATAATTTTTGCTAATTTCAATTCAAACACTCCTAAAAATTCATTCAGTTTTCACATATCTATTATATCATAGAAAAAATTGAATTACAATGTCAAATTTTGCAAATTATTATTTAAATAATTACGCTTTATTTTTATAATATATTTTGCTATAATAGGAACAATAACATTAGATAAGGAATGATTTTATGAATAATTCAAAGCATAAAGCAAAGAGGCTTTCTGTTGCACTTTTGATTGCCGTACTTGCCGTTTCAACATCATTTGCAAGTGTAATGACAGGCTGCGGTAATAAAGATGAGAGTTCATCAACCGCTGCGACCGTAACAAGCACTGCTTCTGCCGCTGAAAACACAACTGTTGCAAACGACAAATCAGAAAGCGAATTAAATACAGAAAGCAGCACTCAAAGCTCAAGTTCAAATTCAACTTCAACTGCTAACTCTTCACAAACCTCCGAAAAATCCGAATCGAACGGTTCTTCCGATTCTTCAAAAACCGAATCAAAGTCAGAAAGTTCCAAAAACGATGCATCAAGCAAAAATGACACAAGCAAGAATGACACAAGCAAGAATGACTCGGGCAATAAATCTTCCGATACACTTTCTGTTGACGGTCACGATTACAAAAAAGGCGATACCGTAACAGTTACCTATACAGTTAAAAGCACAAAGGTACTCGCAAACTTCCAGGGTACTATAACTTACGATTCTTCAAAACTTAAAGTTAAAAAAGCCGAGCTCCAAAGTCCTGTTAAATCAAACAGCATTGTTAATGCCAAAAATGCCGGTGTAATTAAATTTAACGGTTCAGACATTACAAGCGGATACGATTTCACAAATGGCGGCGACCTTATTGTAGTAACTTACGAAGTAACGGGTACAGGTTCTGCAAAGACAAGCTATTTATGGGAATCTGCAAGCACTATTGAAAATAATAAGATTATAACCCATATTGATGCCAACGGAAAATCAGACGGTACAGTTTCACTTTCAACATCTTATAAATAAAATGTTAAAAACTCTCGCTTGGGCGGGAGTTTTTTTGTTGGGGCAATATTAATAAATTATGATTTAGCGGAGTGTCGGTCGGGCATTGAAATTTAGCTAACGCTAAATTATCAGCAAAAGGACAAAAAAGTTTACTCAATTTTTTCAAAAATTGCGGGTTTGGGCAGCGCCCATAAAAATCTTCCGATATAACAATTTATCAGACGCAAACAGCCACGCTGTTTGCGTGCTAAAACTAAGTTTGTTAAAACAGGCGATAGCCTTTTATAAAAGAAATGATTAACTTTTCATTATATATCGAATGTCTTTTATTGTTGATTTCGCATTTAAAGTCTAACGCCGTTGTGTTCAAGCCGCCAAACAGCGAGCTGTTTGGCTATCGTTAGATTGCGTAAGCGGAAAGTAATTTGTAGGCTTTGCCCACACCCACGACCTTTGAAAAGGTCGACCAAACTTTTATAATTGCTTGATAAAGCAATCAGCCAAACCATAACTTTTACGAAAATAGGCGGGTACTCTTTGCAAGTATCCGCCTAAATTTTTAATATTATCTTTTATCAAGTGGAGTATAATTCTTTGTTGTAGAAATACTCATATAAGCAGGACGAATAATCTTGCCGCCGTTTACAATTTCCTCAAGTCTGTGTGCGCTCCAACCTGCAATTCTGGCTGTAGCGAACATCGGTGTATAAAGCTCACAAGGAATGTCAAGCATACTGTAAAGCAAACCGCTGTAAAAATCGACATTGGACGCAACACCTTTATAAATCTTACGCTTTTTGCCGATAACCTGCGGAGCAAGTCTTTCTACTCTCTCATAAAGTTCAAAGTCCTCATCATAGCCTTCTGCTTTTGCAAGTTTTTGAACTGCGCCCTTAAGAATAATCTGACGAGGGTCAGAAATTGTATAAACAGCGTGACCCATACCATAGATAAGACCCATTCTGTCGAATGTCTGCTTTTCGAGTATTTTTTCAAGGTAATCTGCAATTTCTTCGTCATCTTTCCAGTCTTTTATGTGCTTTTTAATATCCTCAAACATATAGAATACTTTAACATTTGCACCGCCGTGCTTAGGACCTTTAAGAGATGCCAAAGCAGCTGCCGTTGCCGAATAAGTATCTGTACCGGAAGAAGTTACAACATGAGTTGTAAATGTAGAGTTGTTACCGCCGCCGTGCTCCATATGAAGAATAAGCGCCATATCAAGAACTTTTGCCTCAAGCGGTGTGTATTTTCTGTCAGGACGAAGTAATGACAAAATAACCTCAGCTGTTGACATAGTAGGCTCTGCTCTGTGAATATAAAGGCTATTGTCACGAAGATAGTGGTTATATGCATGATAACCGTAAACGGAAAGCATTGGGAATACAGAGATAAGCTGAATGCACTGACGAAGTACATTATCTACCGATGTATCGTTAGGGTTATCGTCATAACAGAACAAAGTAAGTACGCTTCGAGCAATCGAGTTCATCATATCTTCACTCGGTGCTTTAAGAATAACATCACGAACAAAGTTTTGCGGTAAAGTTCTGTATTTTACAAGCAATTCCTTAAAATCCTTAAGCTGTGCGACATTTGGCATTTCGCCAAAAAGAAGAAGGTAAACAACTTCTTCAAAACCAAAACGATCATCCTCAAGAATACCGCCGACAATATCGTTTACATTATATCCACGATAATACAACTCACCGTCGCAAGGAACAAGCTTACCATCAACTTCTTTATTCTGGATAATTGTGGAAATATCTGTAAGGCCTGTTAATACACCCTTACCGTCAAGGTCACGAAGTCCTCTCTTAACATTATACTTTGAATAAAGACTTGTATCGATCATCGAATTTGAGATCATTTTTTGTGCCAAGTCATGGATAGCCGGTGTGTTATCTGAATAACTGCCCATCAAAATCACTTCCTACAATAAAGATTAGTAAATTTATAATTACCATTAAAGAACATTATATCACATTTTAAAGCAAAAGAAAAGATACAAAATGCTTTAAAGTGTCTTATTTATAATTAAGATTATGTCATATTTATATACATTTTAGCAAAAATATTCATTTGTCTGCAAATATATACAAAAAGAGGATGAATTTTACTCCATCCTCTTAGTTGTAATTATAATTATTTAATTACTTAAGATATGTACCGTTTGTACCGATCTTACCGTCAATGCCTGTGAAGCCTGAACCGCAAGCTACATAGCATCTCATGTTGGCTTTACCGATACTGCCTACTGTAAGTGTGCCGTTTGTAACAGTCTTAACATCACCTGTAACAGCGTCAATATACTTGCCATTAGGAATGTTCTTGAATGTAGCGCCGCCTGAAATAGTTACAAGTGCAAGGCTGTCTACGCCTTCGCTTGAATTTGTATAACGGCGGATAAATGCCATATTACCAGTTACATATTCGCTGTCCTTTGTATACTGACCTTTCTGGAGAGCAGGTACTGCCCTACGAATCATATTCAGTTGTTTAAGGTGAACAGCAAGCGGAGAATTAAGAGTTTCGGCAACTGTTCCTGATGCGCTATATTCACCGAAATCAGTAGCTGAAACATCACCCTCAAGATAATCGCCAAAATATGCACGACCTAAAGTTGAAAGAGGAGCATTTGGACCAAGGTCTATACTTACACCCTTTTGGAATTCAACTTCTGAACCATAGTATAGACATGGAATTCCACGGAATGTAAAGAGAAGTGAAAGGTTTTCTGCCCAAGCCTGAGTACCGCCATTATAACGAGTATCCATATCAGGACCGTAGTCATGGGAGTCAACATAAGTTACATTCCATGTTGAATCATTATAATATGGATCCTCTTCAAGAGCACGGGTAAATGCATTGCTGGCAGTAGAGAAGTTCCAATGCATTGGGAAGTCAATAACGCCTGTGCCATTGCCCTTACTGTAATCAGGAGTATGATATGTAATACCATTAAGATAAACATTATCAGAAGTTGGCTGATCACTTGTAGATGAATTGCTTGCATAGTGAGCATTTGTAAGGTTTACATTTTCAAGCTGATCATCGCCGAGAGCATTGATATACTTGCTGTCTGTTTCTGCCCAAGTATAGAAAGGAGCAGAAATTGCAGGGATATTATGATTCCAAAACTCGCTTACACGAGTACAAACCTCGCCGAATACATAGAAATTCTTTCCGCCTGTCTTAAGCCATGATGGGAAATAGAACTGGTTAAGAGTAAGTCTTGATACATGCTTTTCGGTATCCATTCTGAATGCGTCAACACCCATGTTGATATAATCGCCGTAAACATTGTTAAGATACTCTGCGACCTTTGGATTTTCTGTGTTTACATCAACGCAGTCACCGGCAATCTGTCCTGTCTGTACAGTTGGGCTTTCCCAGCTAAGGTCTTTATAATGATGATAGTTATTTTCCGTGTCATGATCGCCTGAATCAAGAGCCTTAGTATCCTTCATTATATTAAGTCTTGCCTGATACTGATAACCCGGAGCAAGACTGTCATAGTCAGGGAATGTTTTTGCAAAATCCGAATCAGGAATCGGAACCATACAATTAACAGATTCAAGATCCTTAAGTGTGTTATACTCTTTTGTAAACATAGGAGCGAGAGTAGCCTCACCAAAGTTACCTGTATGATTGATAACTATGTCCTGAATAATCTTCATACCTTTTTCATGTGCAGCATCGATAAGGTCCTGATACTTAACATCGTCACTCTCATAACGAACATCAACAGTTGAGAAATCGAATGCGTGATAGCCATGGTAGTCATAACCTGACGCATTTGTTACAACAGGAGTAATCCAAATTGCACTGAAGCCTAAAGCCTTGATGTAATCAAGCTTGTCGATAAGGCCCTTAAAGTCACCTCTCCAAGCCGGGTCTGAATCAGGGTTGTTAGCCTGCTGGTCGTCCCAACAATGAACATTGTTGCCTGTGTCACCGTCATAGAAACGAGTTGTGATTACAAAGTAAATTGAATCTTCACGAAGATCCGTTCTCTTCCAGTCATCAAAATCATTCCAAGACTTAGAAGACCATCTTCCGTTTTTGTACCACCACTCGCCGCTGTTTCTTGTTGTTTCAGCAGACTGAGTGCCGTTTGTAACAAACATCATATTGATTTTTGTTACATTGTCGAATGTGTAGCCGTAGCTGTTATCACCCTCTGCGGTCATTTTAGGGCCGGGGTAATCTGTTGCGATATTCTGCGGAAGGCTGTTCCAATAATAGATGTTCGGTGCGCCGTCTTCAGAATACACATGCACTTTAATACCGTCGTATTTAGCCTGAACTGACTCAGCATCGTCAACAGTAGCAGCCGAAACCGACACAATACCTACTGTTGCCGCAATGCAGACAACAAGCATTAAAGCAATGAGTTTTTTTACCTTTGTCATAGCTTTTCCTCCATTTTCCGTTAAAATCAAAATTTAACATCTACATATAATTATAAAGTAGTTATTAACGATTTTTTTTCTGATTTAGAATTATTAGAAATCTGTGCTTCCAAACATTTAATACTTGTTTTATGTAATTTATACAAAAAAGTGAACAAAGTGCTGTTTTTTTAAAAAGCAGACAGATTTTTCGACAAAGCAAAAAACTCTCCGATTAAATTCAGAGAGTTTTTATATATCACAACTATTTATATATCAAAACTACAAATTATATATTACTTTTCAAAACATATTTTTCAAGTGTTTTTGCAACTCCGTCATCATCATTTGACTCGCAGACATAATTTGCAATCTTTTTTACATCTTCCTCTGCATTGCCCATAGCAACTCCAAGACCCGCATAACCAATCATAGTTATATCATTGTAATTGTCGCCAAAAGCAATCATCTCTTCGTTTGTAAAACCGAGTTTTTCAAGCAGCATAGGCAGCATAGAACCCTTTGTTACGCCGAAAGGCATAATCTCGAGGAAGTACGGTGCGCTCTTATACACATCAAGCAAACCGTCGTAGCGTTTTGCAAGAATTTCGTTATATTTATCAATTTCGGCAGGTTCGCCCGAAAGTAAAAGTTTATTGATTTTTTCAGGAATATTCGCCGCAAAATCTTCCACAACAACCATTTCCATTTTGAGAATATCTCTTTCAACATTTGAATAATCATTCAAAGTGCCGCCTGTAATGATTTTCTTATCATCATAGGTATGAACAGAAAGATTTGATTCTTTCAACACACCGAGTATGTCGGAAAGGTATTCCTTCGGAAAATCCTTACTTACAATAGTTTGTCCGGTAGTACAATCAAGAATTTTTCCTCCGTTGAAAGCCATAATATAACCCTCATAGCGGTCAAGCAATAAATCTCTTGCAATGCTCTGAATCCCCATAGGATGTCTGCCCGAAGCGATTACAACCTTTTTGCCCATTTTTTGAGCGTCAATAATAGCGTATCGAGTGCGTGGAGTAATCTCTTTTTGAGAGTTAGTCAGAGTACCGTCAATGTCAAGTGCAATAATTTTGTAATCCATAATATCACCTTGTACTTAGAAATATTGATTAACAAATCATTTACAATATAACACACAAGTTAAAAAAATGCAAGTATTTGATACATTATGTAAAAAACAACTTTGTTTATAGCTTTATTTTGCCATTATATAAAAAAATATTTACAGATTAAATACAAAAATCGGGACCGGAAAAATCCCGGTCCCGAACAGCAATAAAAAATTACTGATTATTATTTGTATTGTTTTGAGCATTGTTATCTTTTTCAATATAAATGCCCTGATCAACAGTATCGTTACGAATAGAAGAATATTCGCTGAGTACCCATGAATACTGACCTGTTGTAATTGTACTTCCGCAGTATTCGCACTTGCCGGAACTTGACATTTCAAGAGGAGCACCGCAATTCGGGCAACTGTGTGACTTAAGCGTCTGACTGTTTGCACTTGTGGTCTTAATGCCTGCATTACGGGCAAAGCGAAGTGTGTACCTCAACTCGTATCTTGCATTAGGATCTCCACGGAGAACCTGACCGGTCTTTTCGTTTATCTCATAGTCTGTAAGACGGGCATTGAGGTAAACTGTAACATACTCAAATTCCTTATCTCTGCGATACGCTGTAAGATAAGCTGTACTTACGGCTACATTTTCAATCTTATTGATTACGCCGTTTGCAATCTTGCGATCAATCTGTTTTTGAGTTTGATTGTAGAGATTATCGTGTAAATAAATTCTTACAGGTGAAAGGTCACGCTTGCTCCAAGCGTCCTGAATGGTAACATATACATATCTTGAGAATGAAAGGAAATCTTCTGCCGAGAAGTTCGGATCATTCTGCTTGATAAGGTCTGAAATCTGTGCCGTACGGTCAGGAAGTGTAATATTTCTGCCTGCCGACTGCTGAATTGTCTGTGATCTGCCAACAGTAGTAGTTGTGCTTTTAGTTGTTCTTTTGCTGTCCTTTTTGCTCCTTATCATGCTGTAAACAACTATACCGATAACTACAAGGAAAACAACTAACGTTCCGCCAAATCCAAGGCCTTCTCCGCTGCTTTCGGAACTGCTGTTGTCTGAACCGTCCCAATCAGAACTGTCACCCCAATCGGAACTGCCGCCCCAGTCAGAGCTGCCGCCCCAATCAGAACCGCCGCTGTCATAGTCATTTGAATCGCCGAAGTCAAGCGGAGGTATTCCTAAGTCCGCTGTTTGGTTAGTATGTACCGATTGATTACTTTCGACAGAAACAGCATTAACTGATGAAAAAGCTGTAAAAGCTATCACCGCCATAAGTACAGTCAGTACAATCGAAAAACATTTTTTCAAAGTTACACACCTTCTTTTAAATTTCACGGTAAATCCGTTTGCTTATTATTGCTCTAATTTTAACATATATTGTAAAAATTTGCAATTATATTTATAATTTTGTTTATAAAAAATCCCGTTGTATTTCTATACATATTGCATATCAGCATTAAAAATTCGATATTTATTATTTTTTCGGAAATATTTATATTTAAGTGTTGACAATGCAATATTGCGGTGCTATAATAATACCTATAATTTATGTAGGTTTAATAAGGATTGAATTTCAATTACGGACATTACTATAAACATTATATTATAAAGGAGAATGCATTATGAAAATTTACGAGAAAATCACTGACCTCATTGGCAGAACACCTATTATGAAACTCAATAATTACTCTGCTGCACAGGGACTTGACACACCTGTACTTGCAAAGCTTGAATATTTTAATCCGGCAGGAAGTGTTAAGGACAGAGTAGCAAAGGCTATGATTGATGATGCGGAAGAAAAAGGCTTGCTTACATCTGATTCTGTAATCATTGAGCCTACAAGCGGTAACACAGGTATCGGTCTTGCAGCGGTAGCAGCCGCAAGAGGTTACAGAATTATTCTTACAATGCCTGAAACAATGAGTATCGAACGCAGAAATCTTCTTAAGGCTTACGGCGCAGAACTTGTTCTTACTGACGGTGCAAAAGGTATGAAGGGCGCTATCGCAAAGGCTGACGAACTTGCAAGTGAAATTCCGCACAGCTTTATTCCGGGTCAGTTCGTAAACCAGGCAAACCCTGCCGCTCACTTTGCAACAACAGGTCCTGAAATCTGGGAGGATACAGACGGCAAGATTGACATTTTTGTTGCAGGCGTAGGTACAGGCGGTACCGTAACAGGTGTAGGTAAATATCTTAAGTCAAAAAATCCAAATGTAAAAATTGTTGCAGTTGAACCGGCTACATCACCTGTACTTTCAAAGGGTGTTGCAGGTCCTCACAAAATTCAGGGTATCGGCGCAGGCTTTGTTCCCGAAACCCTTGATACTAAAGTATATGATGAAATCTTCGCTGTTGAGAACGAGGCAGCCTTTGCAACAGGCAAAGCTATTGCCCGTACAGAGGGTGTGCTTGTAGGTATTTCTTCGGGTGCGGCAGTATATGCGGCAACCGAGCTTGCTAAACGCCCTGAAAACAAGGGTAAGGTAATTGTAGCGCTTCTTCCAGATACAGGCGACCGTTACCTCTCAACTCCAATGTTCTCAGATAAATAATTTAACATCTATCCCCTGTAATAAATTATTTAGGAATTTTTTAACAGACCACAAAGACGGAATTTTACTTCGGCTTTGTGGTCTGTTATTTTGGGCTTTTATCAAAAGTTTTTGGGAGAAATTTATGCTTTAGCTGATTATCGTTCAGGCAACAAAGTAACGCAAAAGCTAAATTTTCAAAACTAAACTTTGTGTGTTAAAACATTATTTGCCTAAACAATAAAAAACTAATTAACAAACAAAGCCATCTTTGACTGATAAAATCAAAGATGGCTTTATAATTTTTTCTATAAACTTATATACTATTATATAACATAGTCATTGCCGATGCTCTCAGTCTGACGGTCAATAATGTCTTGAATAGTGATGCCGTCAAGATACTTTGTAATAACCTCATTAAGTCCCTGCCATACAGGCAAAGTAATGCATTCCTCGCTCATAGGGCAGTTATTCGGAGTGTGGTCAAGACAAGCAACAGGAGCAAGGCTGCCCTCTGTAATGCGGAGAATCTCGCCTACCGTATATTGGTCGGGAGTTCTTGCAAGGCGGTATCCACCCTGAAATCCACGGTTTGTAAGTAACACATCGGCTTTATTAAGAATAGGCATAATCTGCTCAAGATATTTTTTGGAAATATTCTGACGAGCCGCAATATCCTTAAGTGCAATGTAACCGTCATTCTGGTGCATTGCCAAATCTATAAGCATTCGCAGTGCGTATCTTCCCTTTGTAGAAATTTTCAAATTAACACCACCTTTTACTAAGTATTTGCAAAAATATAGCATTCATCTATAACATAATAATAACATATATTTAGTAGGTTTTCAAGTTGTTTTTTATCCGATTTATATTTTAATTATCTTTCTATAGATATATTGGTCGCTTATAATTCTACAAATATGTTACAAAATCGGCAAATATTGCTCTAAAAACCTACTAAACAAATATATTTTTAAAAATTTAAAAAATAGTATTGACAACGGGTAAATTATATGATAATATACAATCACATTAAACCTATGTAATTAGTAAGTTTTAGCAAAGGAGAATTCTAATGCTTCTATTATTTGTAAATCTATTAAGACAGAACTACCGATACGGACGAATGTGCAGTACCTCTGGATGTTGTTGCTGACGCAACAAATACATTACTACATTATTTTTATTATAACATTGTAACAAACTAAATTAATTATTGAAAGAGGTAAATAAAATGAGCACATTAAAAGATAGAAAATTACACTTTGAAACACTTCAGCTTCATGTAGGACAGGAATCGGCAGACCCGGTAACAGATGCAAGAGCAGTTCCGATTTACGCAACTACTTCTTATGTATTCCACAACAGCCAGCACGCCGCAGATCGTTTTGCACTTAAAGATGCAGGCAACATCTACGGCAGACTTACAAACCCTACAGAAGATATTTTTGAGCAGAGAATTGCAGCTCTTGAGGGTGGTACAGCCGCTCTTGCAGTAGCTTCGGGCGCAGCTGCAATCGCATATACAATTCAGGCTCTTGCTAAAGCAGGCGAGAACATCGTAGCTGCAAAGACAATCTACGGCGGCACATATAACCTTCTCGAACACACACTTCCTGCTTACGGCATTACAACAACATTTGTTGATCCTGATGAAGAGGGTGCTTTTGAAAACGCTATTGACGAGAATACAAAGGCTCTCTACATTGAAACACTCGGCAATCCAAATGCTAACCTTATTGATATTGAGGCTCTCGCAAAGATTGCACACGCACACAATATTCCGCTTGTTGTTGACAGCACATTTGCAACCCCTTACCTTGTAAGACCGTTTGAGTACGGTGCAGACATCGTTGTTCATTCAGCTACAAAGTTCATCGGCGGTCACGGTACGGCAATCGGCGGTGTAATTATTGAGAGCGGTAAGTTTGACTGGGCTGCATCAGGTAAATTCCCACAGTTTGCAGAGCCAAACCCATCATACCACGGTGCTGTATTTACACAGGCTGCTCCGGGTGCTGCATTTGTAACATACATCAGAGCAATTCTTCTCCGTGACACAGGTGCTACAATCTCTCCGTTCCACGCATTCATTTTCTTGCAGGGTCTTGAAACACTTTCACTCCGTGTTGAGCGTCATGTAGAAAACACAAAGAAAGTTCTTGAATTCCTTGTAAATCACCCACAGGTTGAGAGCGTAAACCACCCATCACTTCCAAACTCACCGTATAAGGCACTTTATGATAAGTACTTCCCTAACGGCGGCGGTTCAATCTTTACTTTTGAAATCAAGGGTACAGAAGAAGACGCTAAGAAGTTCATTGATAATCTCCGGGTATTCTCACTTCTTGCAAATGTAGCAGATGTTAAGTCACTTGCTATTCATCCTGCATCAACAACACACTCACAGCTTAACGAGCAGGAGCTTGCAGAGCAGGGCATTAAGCCAAATACAATTCGTCTTTCAATCGGTACAGAGCATATTGATGATATTCTCTTCGATTTACAGGAAGCATTTGAGGCTATTAAATAATCAAATCACATAATTCAAATATTTACGGACTGCATTTTATGTGCAGTCCGTATTTTGTTTATTACGGTTTAGTGCACAGTTTAAAGCAAATAATTATAAAATACTCTGCTGCTCTGACTTTTGAAAAAATCAGCAAAACACAAAACCTGCGTTATACTCAACAACGCAGGTTTTGTTTATATATCGTAATTTTCAACTATTTGATTACTTTCAAGGCTCTTTTTCACATCAATAATACGCTGATTTCTGCTTCCTCTGAACTTAAGCATCAGGCTCTTTTCTTCAAGTATAAATCTGCCGTCTATAAGGTAGTCTGTCTGTTTGAGCAAATCCATCCATTCGGGATGTTTGTCTGCTCCCTCAAGCAGCTTTTCGTAAGTATAGCCCGTGTATGTAACTACATTATAGCCGTTTTCGTGTGCAAGTCTGCCAAGCTCTGCAAATGCCTCTGCCTGACAAAACGGTTCGCCGCCCGAAAAAGTAAGTCCCTGCAAGAGCGGAAGTGACTTTGCGACATCGATTATCTTCTCAACCTTGCCGTCAAAGCCGCCGTCAAAGTCCCACGTTTTTTCGTTGTGGCAGCCCTCGCAGTGATGCGGACAACCCTGGCAAAAAACTGTAAGTCTGAAACCCGGGCCGTCAACTATGCTGTTTTTTATAACACCTGAAAGTCTTATAATATCTTTACTCATAATTATGCTGTAATATCATCGGAAAAATCTTCCATACCGCAACATTCGGAAACAGAGTGCTTTACCCTATCTCTTACCTCGGCTGCCTTTGCATTGTTAAAACGCTCTGTTGTACCTACAAGGTAGCCTGTAATTCTGCGGATACGCTCAAATCCCTGACCGTTCTTAGTTTCTTTTCTGCCGCACTGCGGGCAATAATCACCGATAATACCTGTATGTCCGCAAACAGGGTCACGGTCAACGGGGTGGTTAATTGCACCGTAGCCGATTCCACTCTCTTTCATACAACGGATAACAGCCTCAAATGCGTCAATATTCTGTGACGGGTCACCGTCAAGCTCAATATATGAGATGTGACCGCCGTTTGTAAGATTATGGTAAGGTGCTTCAATCTTAATTTTATCAAATGCGGAAATATTGTAATAAACAGGTACATGGAAAGAGTTTGTATAATACTCTCTGTCTGTAACACCCGGAATAATTCCGAAACGCTCTTTATCAATTCTTACAAATCTGCCCGACAAGCCCTCTGCAGGAGTACCGATAACACCGAAGTTAAGTTTGTACTTCTCGGTAGCCTCGTTCATCTTCTTTCTCATATAGCCGACAATTTCAAGGCCGAGCTTTTGTGAAGTTTCGCTCTCGCCGTGATGTTTGCCTGTAAGAACCACAAGACACTCGGCAAGTCCGATAAATCCGATTGTGAGCGAGCCATGCTTTAAAACATCTCTTACAGAATCATTAGGAGTAAGCTTGTCGCTGTCAAGCCAAATACCCTGACCCATAAGGAAAGGATAGTTTCTGACAAGTTTCTGACACTGAATTTCAAAACGCTCAAGAAGCTGACCTACAACGAGATCGCACATTCTGTCAAGCTGTTCAAAGAAGAAGTCAATATTTTTATTTGAAAGAATTGCAAGTCTTGGAAGGTTAATTGAAGTAAAGCTAAGGTTTCCTCTGCCGTATGTAATCTCTCTGTCAGGATCGTAAACATTGCCCATAACTCTTGTACGGCAACCCATATATGCAACCTCTGTTTCAGGATGACCGGGCTTGTAATATTGGAGATTGTACGGTGCGTCGATAAATGAGAAGTTAGGGAAAAGTCTTTTTGCAGAAACTCTCATTGAAAGTTTGTACAAATCGTAGTTCTTATCCTCCGGATTGTAGTTTACGCCCTCTTTTACCTTGAAAATCTGAATTGGGAAAATAGGTGTTTCACCGTTGCCAAGACCTCTTTCCGTAGCGTAAAGGAGGTTCTTCATAACAAGTCTGCCCTCCGGAGAAGTATCTGTACCGTAGTTAAGTGAGCTGAACGGAATCTGTGCGCCTGCTCTTGAATGCATTGTGTTAAGGTTATGGATAAGTGCCTCCATAGCCTGGAAAGTAGCCTTATCTGTTTCAGCCTCGGCATGTTTAAACGCAAAACGCTGAATTTTCTCGGCAACTCTGTCTTCAAACTTTTCTTTAAGAAGTGCAAGCTCTTCCTTTTTATAATTAGGAGTCTGATTTTCGAGTGTCGGCCATTCGCCGCTTGCCTCCTCTGCCTTTTCGCAGATTTCTTTTACTGTAGCGTCAGGATCTTCGGCATCTGTCAAAAGTTCAATTGCTCTTTCAAGATTGATTCTGTAACGCTTTCTGTATGTTTTCTTAACGCCCGGAGCCATTGAGTAATCAAAGTTAGGCACACTCTGACCGCCGTGCTGGTCATTCTGGTTAGACTGAATTGCAATACATGCAAGTGCCGAATATGACGCAATGTCATTAGGTTCTCTCAAATAGCCGTGACCTGTTGAAAAACCGCCTTTAAAAAGGCTTACAAGGTCAATCTGGCAACAAGTTGTGGTAAGTGTAAAGAAATCAAGATCGTGAATATGAATATCACCGTCACGATGAGCCTTAGAATACTTAGGGTCGAGAATGTACATTTCATTGAACTGTTTTGCGCCCTCTGAACCGTACTTGAGCATTGTACCCATTGCAGTATCACCGTCAATGTTTGCGTTCTCACGCTTAACATCGTTATCTTTAGCTGATTTAAAAGTAAGGTCCTCATAAATCTTCATGAGCTTTGTGTTCATTTCACGCACTCTTGTACGCTCTGCACGGTAAAGTATATATTCCTTTGCAGTTCTTGCATGACCGTTTTCAATAAGCACCTTTTCAACAGCGTCCTGTACCTGCTCAACTGTAGGAGCCTTATCTCCGCACTTTTTCTCAAGTAAATCTCTTACCTGTACCGAAAGTGCTTTTGCGGCATCATAATCGTTACCTCCGATTGCCTGTGCAGCCTTATAAATGGCTTGTGTTATTTTTTCTGTGTCAAAATTCGCTTCTCGTCCGTCACGCTTAATAATTTTTGTTATCATTTCTCTTCCTCCGTATTTATAACTCCTATATATATCTATATTTAGTGTTACTTTTATAATTTTCTCTATATATTGTGGTATATGTATTGCCGAACACAAGTTTTATTCTATCATAAAGAGGCGTTTAATTCAATCGTCAAACTGACAAAAACAGATTTTTTTATTTGTTTAATTTGAGCAATTTTTTTAGGATAATTACAAATTAGAATATTACAAAAATTTTCTATAATATGTGACGGTTTGCTGTTGCCACCACAATATATTGTATATTGTCTTAATTATCAAATACTGACAATCAATCCAAATAAAAAGCAATCAAGCGATTTTCAAAACTCACTTGATTGCTTTAATAATAATTATAATCGCCCTATGGCTTACAGCTTAAAACTTCCGCCACATTCAAGGCAAATTTTATCAATATGTATTATCGGGATAAGTTTTTCATCAATCTGCGATATTTTTTCTTTCACGGCATTTAACGCATCTGTTTCTTTTAATTTACATTCAGGCGGAACCACAAGGTCAAAAGTACACGCTGATGTTCTTCTCCCTTTACAATTCTGAAATCGTGCAGGCTGAGTGCGCTGTCAATACTGTCAAGCGACTCGTTTATCTTTTCTTTTAATTCAATAGTATATTCATCGGAAACCGCAATCGGGTCCATATGAATAGTAACCACGCAATTATACTTTTCCTGTATTTTTCTTTCAAGTCTGTCGATTACATCGTGTGCCTTTAAAATATCGACATCGTAAGGAACTTCCGCATGGAAAGAAATTATACATCTTCCCGGACCGTAATCGTGAATGAGCAAATCGTGAATACCCGTTATAAGTTCGGTAGAAAGCACAATTTCTCTGATTTCGTCTATAAATTCCGGGTCGGGAGTATTTCCGAGCAAAGGTGAAAGACTTTCCTTAAAAGTGCTTATACCCGTATAAAGAATAAATCCGGCTACGGCACAACCGAGCCAACCGTCGATATTCACACCTGTTACGGCAGATATGCCCAAACCTATTAAAACTACCGAAGTAGCAATACAGTCGGTGAGAGAATCCATTGCCGTTGCCTTAAGAGCAGACGAAGAAATCTTTTTTGACATTGCCCTGTTGAAGAAAAACATCCACAGCTTTACACAGATTGAGCCGATAAGAATACATACCGACAACAAAGTAATTGCTGTGCTTTCTTCGGGATTAATAATTTTTTCAATTGACGATTTCAAAAGTTCCACACCCACAAGGATAATTGCACACGATATTCCCAAACCCGCCACATATTCATATCTGCCGTGACCGTAGGGATGTTCTTCATCGGCAGGTCTGTTGGCAAGTTTAAATCCCAAGAATGTTACAACCGAACTGCCTGCATCAGACAAGTTATTGAATGCGTCTGCAGTTACGGAAATTGATGCGGTGAGTATCCCCGACAAAAGCTTTGCACTGAACAAAATGAGGTTCAGTATTATTCCGACTACACCCGAAAAATTACCGCAAGACGAACGCACCTGCGGATTTTTTATGTCATCATAATTTTTTATAAACTTTGAAAGCACTAAATCCAACAACTAAAAACACCACTTAACAAATAAACTACACCATATAATGGCATTAACAATAATTTAGCACAGCACATCAAAGTTAGTCAAGAGAAACAAATCCCATTGCAAAGAAATGCAACGGGATTTGATAAATTTATAAAGTTATTTTGCTTATTCAGCGTCAGCCTTAGCTTTTTCAATTATCTTTTGAGCAACATTTGCCGGAGCGTCTTCATATCTTGCAAAAGCAAATTCATAACTTCCTCTGCCCTGCGTAACCTGACGAAGATAGGTTGCGAAATTATCCATCTCTGCCATAGGAACTTCGCCCTCAACAATCTGCATACCGCTGTCCTCGGCAGGAGTCATACCGAGCACTCTGCCTCTGCGCTTGTTTACTTCACCCATTACATCACCCATATTTGAGTCGGGCAATGTAACCTTAAGAGAGCCGATTGGCTCAAGAAGTGTAGGAGATGCGTTTGGAATACCGTTTTTATATGCCATACTTGCGGCAGTTTTAAACGACATTTCCGAAGAGTCAACAGGATGATACGAACCGTCATAAAGTGTAGCTCTGATACCTACCATCGGATAACCTGCAAGCACACCTTTTTTAATGGAATCACGCAAACCCTTTTCTACTGCCGGGAAGAAGTTTTTAGGAACTGCGCCGCCGACAACTCTTTCCGCAAATTCAAGACCTTCGCTCTCGCAAGGCTCAAACTCAATCCAAACATCGCCGAACTGACCGTGACCGCCTGACTGCTTTTTATATCTGCCCTGTGCCGAAACTTTTTTTCTGATAGTTTCACGATATGCGATTTTCTGCTTTTTAAGAACCGCCTCTACATTGAATTTTGACTTTAACTTTGAAATTACAACATCAAGATGCTGCTCGCCCAAGCCTGAAATAAGCATTTCGTGTGTTTCGTGATTTGTTACATATTTAATAGTAGGGTCTTCCTCGCTTAGCTTTGCAAGTCCCTGTGCTACCTTGTCTTCATCGCCCTTTGTGACAGGATAAATAGCCATTGTATATGATGATACAGGATAATCAATACCCTCAAGCACTACTTTTCTGAGCGGTGAGCAAAGTGTGTCGCCTGTTTTTACAGACGCAAGTTTTGGAATAGCACCGATGTCGCCTGCACCTATATAATCGGTTTCAACCTGTTTTTTACCTCTTACGGTAAGAACCTTTCCTATTCTCTCCTGTGTGCCTGTTCTCATATTTACAAGCGGAGTATCGGCACTGACTTTTCCCGATACAACCTTAACATAAGAAAGTTTACCTACAAACGGGTCAACAACTGTTTTAAATACAACTGCGGCAGCCGCTGCGTTTTCGTTGACGCTGATTTCAACAGGTTCGCCGTCAACATCAACAGCAATTTCGTCACCTTTATCGGCAGCTGTAGGTGCAAGCCATACAAGACTGTTCAAAAGCTGGTCAAAAGCAAATGTATTGTGTGCGTCACCGCAGAATACAGGGCAAATTGTACCGTCTTTAACACCCTTACTTACGCCGAGTATAATTTCTTCCGGAGTAAATTCTTCACCCATAATAAACTTGTCGAGCAGCTCCTCGCTTGTTTCCGCAACAGCCTCTTTAATAGCCTCACGCAAACCCTCAAGTCTGTCGCCCATATCAGGAAGCGGAGTCTGCACTACAGAACCGTCTGTATCATATTTATAAGCCTTATAATCAAAAAGATTTACATATGTATTTGCCTGACCGTCAACAATGTACGGAACAACAACAGGACAAACAGTAGGGCCGAATGTAGCCTTTAAACTCTCAAATACACGGTAGAATCTGGCGCTTTCGTCACAAAGACCGTTTACGAAGAAAATCTTTGTAAGGCCTGCCTTGGTGGCAGCTTTAACAGCCTTTTCGGTACCGACATTTACACCGTCTTTGCCTGATACAACGATAAGCGCTGAATCGGCGGCACGCATACCCTCTGCTACACCGCCCTCAAAGTCGAACAAACCGGGAGTATCTATAATATTTATCTTGGTATTTTTCCATTCAATGGGAGCAACCGAGGTTAAAATTGAAGTCTGGCGCTTGATTTCCTCACTGTCATAATCAAGAACGGTATTACCGTCTGCAATATTACCAAGTCTTTCAGATGCCTTTGCAAGATATATCATACTCTCGGCAACAGATGTTTTACCGCATCCACCGTGACCTGCAAGGGCAATGTTTAATATTTTTTTAGCATTGTACTGTTTCAAAAGAAACACTCCTTTCGGGATATATATTCAAATCTTAAGCGTTTTCGACAATTAGTAATCAACTTACTTGTCAATTATAGCATATTTGTATAAAACTTACAATAGAAATTTGACGATAAGCTAAAAAATTAACTCCTTGCCTAATAAGACAAGGAGTTAATTGTGCAAATTGCTTATTTTATAAAATTTAAATGTTTAAAACATAAAAATCCGAAAGGTTTTTTGTGCAATTACACCAATTCAATATTACTCAAGAACTGCACCCTGTGCACCCGATGTTACGAGTTTTGCATAACGGGCAAGGTAGCCTGTTGTAATCTTTGGCTGACGAGGTTTCCATTCGGCTTTACGCTTAGCAAACTCTTCGTCAGAAATAAGTAAATTGATAGTATTTGCGTTGATGTCGATTTCAATTGTATCGCCCTCTTCAACAAGTGCGATAGGACCGCCGACTGCTGCCTCAGGTGAAATATGACCGATTGCAGCGCCTCTTGTAGCGCCTGAAAAACGGCCGTCTGTAATAAGAGCTACACAATGACCGAGACCGCTGCCCATAATAGCAGATGTAGGATTAAGCATTTCTCTCATGCCCGGACCACCCTTAGGACCTTCGTAACGGATAACAACAACATCACCAGGCTTAATATTGCCTGCGTGAATTGCCTCAATAGCGTCCTCCTCGCAGTCAAACACTCTTGCGCTGCCCTTGTGCTGTAACATTTCAGGAGCAACTGCACTTCTCTTTACAACACAACCGTCAGGAGCAAGATTACCCTTAAGAACGGCGATACCGCCTGATGTGCTGTACGGATTTGTTACAGGACGGATAATGTCTGTGTCTTTAATCTCGCAGCCCTCAATGTTCTCTGCAACAGTCTTGCCTGTAGCTGTGATAAGGTCTGTGTTAAGGAGATTGAGTTTTGTAAGTTCGTTCATAACAGCGTAAACACCGCCTGCCTCGTTGAGGTCTTCCATATATGTATGACCTGCAGGAGCAAGGTGACAAAGGTTAGGTGTCTTTGCGCTGATTTCATTTGCAATATCAAGGTTAAGTTTAACGCCTGCCTCTTTAGCGATAGCAGGAAGGTGAAGCATTGTATTTGTTGAACAACCGAGAGCCATATCAACTGTAAGAGCATTCATAAATGCCTTTTCTGTCATAATGTCGAGCGGACGGATATTCTTTTCGAGAAGTTCCATAACCTTCATACCTGCGTGTTTAGCAAGTTTGATTCTCTCTGAATAAACGGCAGGAATTGTACCGTTACCCTGCAAGCCCATACCGATAGCCTCTGTAAGGCAGTTCATACTGTTTGCCGTGTACATACCCGAACAAGAACCGCATGACGGGCAAGCCTTGTTCTCAAACTCGCAAAGTTCCTCTGCAGAAATTTTGTTTGCCGTGTAAGCGCCTACAGCCTCAAACATACTTGAAAGGCTTGTCTTTTTACCCTTTACATGACCTGCGAGCATTGGACCGCCGCTTACAAAAACGGTAGGAACATTAATTCTTGCGGCAGCCATTAAAAGGCCCGGAACATTCTTATCACAGTTAGGAACCATAACAAGAGCGTCAAATGCATGAGCCTTTGCCATAGCCTCTGTTGAGTCGGCAATAAGTTCACGGGTAACAAGCGAATACTTCATACCCTCGTGACCCATAGCAATACCGTCACAAACAGCAATTGCAGGGAAAACAATAGGAACACCGCCTGCAAGAGCAACACCCTGCTTTACAGCGTCAACAATCTTGTCTATATTCATATGTCCCGGAACAATATCGTTCTTGGAGCTGACAATACCGATAAGAGGTTTTTTCATTTCTTCTTCAGTAAGACCGAGAGCGTTCAGAAGTGAGCGCTGCGGTGCGGCATTAACGCCAACCTTAATTACATCACTTTTCATTTTATTATCCTCACTTTATAATTGTTAATAAATCAATGCAAAACCGCACCGATTTACCTCTATAAGCTTTATTCTAAACAACAGGTGTGAAAACTGTTTAGTAATATAATCTTAGCACAATAAGTGCATAAAATCAAGTTAGTAAGTAATATTTCCTGTATTTTATAAAGGAACAGAGTAAGATAATTTAAAATCATAGATTAAAGTATTTTCCCTTTAATATGCATTTGCTTAATTTAAAATTCCTACCGATTCCGCTTTTCTTTTGCGTGAAAAGAAAAGCTCCAAAAGAAAGCACGCTTAAGGGAACAGGGCTTTCGATGCCCTTTTCCCTTAAGTATCCCATTTTCCCAAACGACCAAGGTCAGTGACCTTGGAACCTTAAGCTATTGTTTTCTTTCTAAAATTCACCTTTACCAACAGTTTTGTTCAATAACTTTATAACTAATCAAGCACCTGCTCCATACCGTATTTCTGAATTTTCAATCCGCATTTATCGTAAAACTTCTTGGCGGATTCGTTACATTCCCATACATTAAGGGTAAGATTATGACAGCCGTTTTTCTTGGCAACATCAAGTACATACTCATAAAGCCGTGTACCGATTTTTAGACCTCTTGAGTTTTCAGAAACGCATAAATCATCAATATAAAGACTTGTGTAATTGCTTGATTTTGTGCAATGTCTTTGATAAACGCAAAAGGCATATCCCAAAATCACTCCGTCATTGTCTGCAACATAAACAGGCTTTTCGTCATCCGCTAAAATTTCTTTTAATTCGTTTGTTGTATATTTTTTTGAACCCGGAATAAATAAATCAGGTCTTTTGTCAGAATGGACCTTATGCACCTGATAAAGCAATTCTTCAATCTGCAAAATATCCTTTTCTTCTGCTCTTCTTATATTCACAACTATCACTCCGGAAATTAATATTTTTGCAATAATCAACAAATTTATTATACTACTTCTTTCATAGGTGTGCAATAAATTTACCTTTTATTAAAATAATCATCTTTTGTCATTTCCATTTCGGAAACACTCCATATTTCATCGCAAAAGCAGTTTTCTTCCTTGTTTTCATTTTCAATTTCTTTAAATCCGACGGATTTATAACAATGATAAGCCGCAAGGTTATTATCAAAAACTCCGAGAGTAATTTTATTGACTTTCAATATTTCAAACGAATACTTCAGCGCAAGACTGAGCATTTCTTTTCCGTATCCCAATCCTCTTTTAGAATCGTCCGTAATTACAAATCCAAAGCGTAATATTGTTCGTTCTTTATCTGTAAATCTTAAAATGAGATGACCTGCGACAGTGTTGTTATCAATTAATGTCATAGGGTAAAAATTATCCTCATCAATGCAGTCGCCGTTATTATCACAGTATTTTCTGTTCATATCTTCGGCGGTAATCGGATATGTCTGCCACCTGTCAGAACACCACTTTCTGAAAGCAACTTCGTCTTTGCTCCACTTCACAATAAATTTTGCGTCACATTTTTTGTACGGTCTTAGCCTTAGTTTTTTTAAATCAATTTTTGTCTGCATAGTTGCATCCTCCGCTAAAATAAATTTAACATTCAGGCAAAAAAAAAAGCCCCAAGCCAAAAAGCTTAGGGCGAATAAAATCCGTGGTACCACCTAAATTCAGAAATACAGTTTCTGCACTTAAACAATGCGGGATAATCAAATTATCCGATATTGCCTCCCTTATAACGGTGGGAACTGCCGTTGAAGCCTACTGAAAATAACTTTGTTCGGTTCAAAGCTCAAAGGCTACCTTCCTTACTTCTGCCACGGGAATTTTCACCGACCATTCCCTCTCTGCAGAGTCAAAAAGTAAGTACTCCTCCTTATCAATGCTTTTGTCTAAATATTATCAGTATATTAACATTGCAAAAATAATATGTCAATACATTTTTTCAATTTTCGTAAAAATTCAGAATATCCTTGTAAATATTCGATTTATTTTTCTCGTTAAGAATTTCGTGACGATTGTTTTTATACAGTTTTTGGCTGATGTTTGCATAGCCGAGTTCTTTTAAGAAAACTATAAGTGCGTTAAATTTCTTTTTTGACTGAATAACAGGGTCATTTTCACCTGCTATTACAAAAATCGGTAATCTTTCATTATAAACTTCCCAATCATCCGAATCAAATGCGCTTAATTGCAGTTTAAACAGATTTATAAAACCGTTTGTGGTAAACACAAAACCGCAAAGCTCGTCCTCATTATACGCTCTGACATTGTCTTTATTTTCCGTTATCCAAGAATTAGGTTCGGCATTCTTTTCGTTGTATCCGATAAAAGTTCCGTTGTTCAGCAATTTATTGGGCGCCTGCTCTTTGTAAAAAGGTTTTAAAATTTTTGAAAGAAAAAGCCCGAAACCTGCATTGCCGTTATGGGTAGGCGGGCCGCAAAGAACAATTTTGTCAATTTCCTTTTCATACTTTTTCATATAATTTCGTGCAACAAGTGTGCCCATACTGTGGCTGAAAATATATAACGGCAGATTCGGATAATTTTTCTTTATATATTTGGTTACAGCGTGCATATCATCTATAACGGCACTGATGTCCTCTGTATAAAAATTGCCGAATTCTCCCTCGTTTATCACACTTGCGCCGTGACCTCTGTGGTCGTGAATAACGCATACATAGCCGTTATCATTAAGGTAATTCATAAATTCAAAATATCGTTCTTTATGCTCGCACATTCCGTGTGAAAACTGAACTATAGCCTTTGGCTGTGTTTTCGTTTCTGAAACAGCAACTTCGAGCATTAAATTGTCAAACGGAGATTTTATTTTTTCAATTCTCATTTACAAATCCCTTTCCGCATAGATAAATTTTACATAGTATAAACCTCTTGACCGCAAAAATCAAGAGGTTTATGGGAAAATTTTTATTATTTAGAACACAAATATACAAAAGATTATATTTGTTTATTTATATATCATTTTCAAAAAGATTGCTGTGTTTTTTGAAAAATTCATAGTAAATCTTTGTATTTTCAAGTTCCCACCAATCTTTTACTTCAACCGGGTTTGAGTCGAGGTCATAAATTTTTGCATTGTCCATAGCAAGCAAAAACGGCGAGTGTGTGGCAATTATCAATTGACAGCCACAATATCGGGTCAGTTCTTCAAGCATTTTTACAAGTTTTAACTGCATTTTTGCCGACATACTGTTTTCGGGTTCGTCAAGGCAATACAACTTGTCATTTTTCAGCTTTGTTTTAAAGTATTTCAGAGCAGTTTCTCCGTTGCTGAAAAGTTCGGTTTCCTTTCCTGCTGTTCTTTCAATAAACTTTCTGCGTGACACCGATTTTCTGCGTGACATAACCTGCATTTTAAACTGCTCGTAATCGTCCATTCCGCTGAACCTTATACTTTTGCCATACTTTAAAGCACCGTACTCATCACGGGCAATGTCCTTTTTCTCGGAAATTTCGTCATTATTTGTACGAATAGTGAGCATATAATCAAAAATATCATCGCTTGTTATAATACGACTGCCGTCAGGTATTTTGTGCTTGAACCCCTCATCATCGTAGCCGAGAGAATACTCACAATTTTTTACATATTCATCAAATAATTCGCTTGAATTAAACGGAGCGATGCGGTTTAGCTCAAGTTTTTGAGCAATAAGATTTAAAAGTGTGCTTTTCCCCGAACCGTTACCGCCGTAAAAAATTGTTACATTTTTAAATGAAATCTCATAAAGTTCACGATTTCCGAACATTCTGCACGGGTATGTGTTATCTATATAACCGTAAATGCCGCCGTTGCGTTCACATTGTTTTTGAATCATCGGTTCTTCAAAATCAATCGGTAATGTAAAAGTGTCCAAATACATCAAAGGTCACCTGCCGTTCGTAATTTATATGTTTTAATAATAACATATAAGGTATACAAAAAACAGTACTGTGCAAAAATTTTCTTTCAAATACAAACAGCTTCTTGAGAAATACATAATACATATCTCAAAAAGCTGTTTTTTTAGTAAAGTTATTAAGTTAATTCATTTCCGTCGGAATCAAGAAAAACATACTGTGACGGAATTGACGGATAATAAAACACATAAGGAACTTCTTTTACTTTTCTTCATAAATACCGTTTTCCCCTGTAATTTTAACCGACGCACAATCGGAATTATTTACTACAAATGAATATCCGCCGTTCCAATTAAGGATTGCGATATTATCCGTTTCGCCATTCATAGGTTTATAAGTTCTGACAAACGAATATTTATCATCGCCTTTTACTTCTACTTCCATCGGGAGATAATAATGTGCCTGATATTCATTGCCTGAAATAAACCAAGCCAAAGCCTTATTATCGGCAACACTCATTCCAGCATATTGTATATCCGTTGTTTCAAAATCCGAAACAGGCATTTCCTTTCGGGCTTTTTCTGTAAGTTCATCTGTTCCGTTATATATCTTTGTACAGCCCATAAGACTTACGCAAAACAAAACCGTTAAAATCAAAACCGGTTTCCGATATTTTTTGTTTTTCATACAATATGTACTCATTTCCATATCCCCATTCATATAATTTGAATTTATTAAACTATTTTCATATATAAAAGAGGATACGGATTTCCCTCTTCATCATAATCGGTTCTTTTATATGTTACAAATTCCATATGTTTATAAAATCCTACCGCCTGCGGATTTTGTTCATTGGCGGTAACTCCTTTTATACCGAATTTCAATACCGTATTTCAAAAGTTGCTTGCCAATACCTTTTCCTCTTTCCGCCGAACAAATAAACAACATTTCAAGCCTATTGTTTTCAGTCCCCATAAATGCGATAATTTTATTAAATTCATTTTCGGCAATAATTAAATGCTCAACCTTACTCAAAGCCTGCGAAACATATTTTTTAATTTGCTTTTACCTCTGTATCAGATAAAAAATGATGCATAGCTTGAACAGAGTTTTCCAAAACATTTAACAGATTTTCCGATAACTGCGGTGTTCTTTCAGCCGCTTCATATATCTTCATATCAATACCCTTATTTAATTTATTGTTTTTTATATTATAACATTTGATATGTTAAAGTCAATTCAAATAAAAAGCCCTTTGAGAAAAGATTTCTCCTCGCTCAAAGGGCAAGTTGGCAAACTGGAATTTTCACATTATCTATTACAATGTAAATAATGCTTTTTCGTAGTCCTTAACATAATACTTAATATTGGTTTTACCTTTTTGGATAACGATATGTCCCTCTTTTTCAAGCATCTCCTTTTGTGCCTCAACGCCTCCTGGATACTTTGCATTTAATTCCCCTTTTGCTTTTAATGTTCTCCAATAAGGGGTTTTATCTTCTGCACGCTGATAACTCGCCCATGCAACTATCGAAACAAAAATTCCAGCTGTAATTGGCTCTGTAAAATCAGCACCATTTTGTTTAGCAAAGAATTCCCTTATTGTACCTACTGTAAGTAATTTTCCACAAGGCACAAGTCGCATTACTTTGTCGTAGTCAATAGGTGGGGCAAAATACATTTTATCTCCACCATATTTTTCGATGCTCTTTTCATCTGTTATGATTTGAACTTTTGGCATATCCTTGCTATCCATAAGCATAGCATTAAAATCTTTTTTATCTTCATTTGCCATAATGTATCACCTCCAAACCAATCATATCTTAATAAACGAAACCATACAATGAGACAGTTTTAAAAATCCTTACGAAACTTCAAATTTTCATGTGTTCGACAAACTGGTATCTGTCGTATTAGAGATACCAAACCAATCCATTTTCTGTTGCCTGAATCATTGCCCCCTTCGGTACCTTTCGCAATATTATTAAAACATCCATATAATCGGGTGCTGGAGAAATTAGTCCCATAAACGAAGGAACTACACATATTGTCATCAACCACTTCATTGAAATCGGGCAGACCACGAAAACAGCAAGAAAGATTATCCCCGGAATCAAAGGTGCCAATGACATCATTATATATCGTCCTCTGCTAAGTGCTGCTGAGGATGCAGCATATGCTCTCAACTGTTTTAGAGATACTCCTATATAAACTTTTGCCCCCTTTGGATAACTTATAGCATGAAGAAATTCATGTAACGGCATCGCAACAAAAAAACCAATAATAAATGACAGCGGCATAAACCATAAATTAAATATAAATTCGTCTGATTGCGCCTTTTTTGTAAAAATTGCAACAAAGCATACAATACAAGGGATAATCATGTATGGAATTGATGCTTTAATTATGTCATCTGGTCTGTCAATTAGAACTGCATTTTCAGGAATGATTTTTTCTTCAATCTCTCTGTCCCACGGTTGCTTACCGTCCCAAACGTTTTCCCAGTTTTTATTGCCATCCCATATTATCTGCGCCATTTTAATATCCTCCACAAATTCCGGTTTTCTTAATTCTACAAACTTTAATTTTACTTAGTAACTATGACTTTTCCTTCAGAATCCAGAAGAGGTGTAATACCAGCCCCGTATCCAGATTTCCAACAAAGATAATTAACTCCCGTCTCCTTATCTACAAGAATTTGACGGACCCCTTCATCCTTAAGCTGGCTTCCGTCTCTAAATATAACTTCAAATCTTTCTTCTTTTTTTGCCATGTTTATTCCTCCTCGTTAAGCGTTAAATTTCGATTTATATTTCTATTCATTTTAGAAAATGGGCAATCCCGATTGGAATTGCCCACTCGTTATACTATGTATCTTAACATAATATTTTATATTTCACAAGCCCTTTGAGAAAAGGATTTATCCTCTCTCAAAGAGCTTGGTAAACTTGAAGTTGATGTTTACTTGTTAGTGAATCTGCCCAACTCTGCAAACAAAGCAGCAGCAAATATACATTCAACCAAGATAAGCGTGAGTGCAATAAAAAGTGCAGAAAAAATACACCCTATAACAAGTGATAAAACAGGGATGATAATTGCGAATATCCGATAGCTTATCGACTTATATAACCACGAATATGGCAATAAATGTGCACCAAATACCATTGCATAGACCATTACCATTTTATCGGGTACAGCATTAAATACCCACATTACAATCAATAAATACAAAAACTGATTACAGGTAAATAGAAATCCTACATTACCGAGCGGATTGCTTTTATCAAAGATATCAACCTTTAATATTTTACCAATCGTCCAAGAAATCGGTAATAACGGGCATGAGCAACAAAGCACAAGCAAATTCTCTGTATTTTGTGGCAAGTCCAACAATATTACAATTAGTATCAATAACCATATAATTATAGAGGCACATATAAACGGCAATCCTTTTTTCTGCTTAATTGCTATATTACTTCTTAATTCATCCAAACACATCTTCATTCCTCCACAAATCCCGATTTATCTTTTTCTTTCTGAAAATTATGCGATTTTCAGCATTTGAAGTACATCTCTTTTATTTGGTTAAACGGTACATCTTTACATCATCTTAATAGAGCTTTGCACCTGCCGGAATATGGTTATCTACCATTAAGAGGTGGAGCTTTTCTTCGCCATCTTCTGTATGAACGGCGGAAAGAAGCATACCGCAAGAGTCAATACCCATCATTGCTCTCGGCGGAAGATTTGTGATTGCCACAAGTGTCTTGCCGACTAACTCTTCCGGCTCATAATAAGCGTGAATACCGCTTAAAATTGTGCGGTCTGTGCCTGTGCCGTCATCAAGAGTAAACTGTAACAGTTTCTTTGATTTCTTAACAGCCTCGCAAGCCTTTACCTTTACCGCACGGAAATCACACTTGCTGAATGAGTCAAAATCTACAAAGTCTTTGAACATAGGCTCGATTTCAACCTTAGAGAAGTCGATAACCTCTTCTTTTACTTCTTCCTTAACCTCGGGTGCTTTTTCAGCAGACTTTTTATTGTCGCTGTCTAAAGATTTCATTGTCGGGATTTTCGTGACCAGCCTTAGATAAGCTCCGCTTAGCGTCTATAAGTCCCGACCGGCATCTACTCATTTGAAGCTGGGGTAAGCTCAGTTACGCCTAATTCAGATAGCGGAAAATCCAATGGCGTAAGCCGTGGAGTAAGCTGGCGTAAGGTGGCTTCATTTTTTTGAAAACGAGCCGTGTGCTATACTGAAACTTACGACTGAAACAGTATAACACACGGCTTAACGAAACTCAATATTTTCCGTTCAGTTTACAAGCATTTCGATTTTTCCATTCTAAAAATCTCTCTCGAAGCACTTGAACATCTTTCTCGGAATCCGTATGGAGATAGATATGATTGCGGATAAACAGCGTTTTGATTTCCGCTGCCATTTGCGAAGCATCCGCAGTTCTTTTAATAAGGTAGTAACCCAGCCGGTTTCTTTGACAAATGTGAGCTTTCACGCTTTGCTCTCTTTTCTCCGTCACGGTTGCTCCGGCAATATCGACCGCACAATGTAATTCAGGGAGGTATGCAACAAGTCGCATTCCAAGCTCCGAGTCGCTATTACTTTTGACCGTAATGCCGTTCTGTGCTCCATACATCATTATCAGCATCTGCGGGAGAGCCTGTTGAAACTCAGCTTCACATTGAGGGCAACCCTTTTGCTCAATAGTTCTATCTGTGATTTTGGCACGGTAAGAGTGTCCTGCTCCGCATTTCCACCAAACGACCTTCATCGAGTTTCTCGATACATTGCTCGGTGTCCACTTGGAGTTCTTTTCATAGTCCCATTCTGAGAGTAAGTGAGGATCAGTTGTTCCAAGATCATTATAGCCTTGCAGAACGGCTCTCTCAGCACAAACAGGACACATACCGCCTTTGACCCGTGCTTTGACGACGGCTTTCCATTCATAGCCGCAGGTATTGCATTTCCACCAAACATTCTTAGTTGACTTCTCATTGACCGCATCGGGAGTCAACGGCAGATTCTTTTCCGACCACTCTGCGGCAAGGGAAGGGTACTTTGTTTTTAAGTCATTATAGCCTTTGAGTAGCTTTATCCCACTACAGTAGGGACACTGACTTCCTCCTGCACGGGTTGAAATCAATGTGTTCCATTCGTGACCCAAGTGACATTTCCACCAAACTTTAATATTCTTGAAAGCCGTAACCTGATCCGGCGTCAGCGGAAGATTGCGCTCTGACCACTCCGCAGCGATTTCAGGGAAACGGCTTGCCAAGTCGTTGAAGCCCGGTAGCACAAAGTTGTGTGAGCAGTAGGGACAACCCGTACCGTTCACCGTCCGGCTTTTCACGGATGCCGTCCATTCGTGTCCGAGCTTGCACTGCCATATTACCTTCCTGTGCGTAGCCGCTGTAATCATCGACGGTCTTAGCGGCTCATTCTTGGGCGACCATTCCTTCGCAAGCTCAGGAAACTTACTTTCAAAGTCGTTATAACCTCGAAGCACCCTCGCTCCCGAACATATTGGACATTGCTCGCCTGCGGAGCGAGCTTTAATGCTTGTCTGCCATTCGTGACCGCAAGCCCCTTTCCACCACACAGTTTTATTAGACCCAAAGGTCACTGTATCAGGAGTCAACGGGAAGTTCTTTTCTGACCATTCTGATACAAGATGCGGTCGCATCCTGCTTAAACTATTCTCCATATCTGAACGCTCCATTTCTCATTACTGCTTATAGTATAATTTCCATCCGCAGTTTTGAGAAATGTGCGAAAAAGGGGAGAAAGCACTCTGCGAATTACTCACAGAGTGCTTTCCCTTCAAGTTTCCAGCTTGGTTGTCATATAGTCATCAAAGGCGGTGATCTCTTTCTTTTTCAAAGCGTCGGTCACATCAACATAGATATTCATCGTCGTCGATACATCAGCGTGTCCCAAGATGCTCTGAATGAATTTGAGGTTTGCTCCCGACTCACATAGCCTTGTTGCGAATGTGTGCCGGAGAATGTGGCAACTGAACTGTGGCAGAAGAACCGGATCAGAGTCTGCTCCATATTTTTCGAGGATTTCATCATTACAATCTCGCATCATACGGCGGAGTGCTTTGTTGAGGTTTCCCTGATTTTGAACATCCCCGTAACGGTTGACAAAAATAAAGTCGTCATAGCCGTCCACTCGGCTCTTACTGCTGATTTCAGCCTGAGATTGAAACTCTCGCTCCATTAAGAAGGCTTGTTTCACCCCCTCGGTCATTGGGATTTCTCGTTCACCGGCTTTTGTCTTGGGCGTGTTGATGGAAAAGTAGCATCCCTTTTCGTCACGGTGATTATAATAGACAAGCGTGTGGTTGACTCGGATAATGCCCTTTTTCAAGTCAATGTCGCTCCAGCGAAGCCCGGTGATCTCACCGACTCGCATCCCCGTGTTTGCCATAACATAGAACACTGGATACCAGTGGGTGTCCTTGGGGTGGCTGAGCATATAGTCAAAGAACAACTTCTGCTGAGCCACGGTCAATGCCTCTTTCTTCTCACGCTCAAAGCCGTGGGAGAGCTTCAGTTCTTTGAGCATATTGTCTGTTGGGTTCTGTCGAATCATTCCATCATCGACTGCCACCTGAAAGACTTGGTGGAGTACATTATGGACATTATCTATCGTGGCAATCTTCAGAACTTTGCCGTCAGCAAGGGAGTTGTAGAACTTCCGCACATCAGACTTTTTTACTTGGACAAGTCGGTTCTTTCCGAAAGACGGTTTTACAAACAGATCATACATATAAATATAATTCTTGAATGTGCTGTCCTTGATTCCCCTTTTGAGCTGACACCAAAGATCGAACATCTCATTTACGGTGATGCTTTTGACATCCGACCGTATTCCGTCGTGCTTGTCCACGATGATCTGTTCTTCCTGCTCTCTCAGCTTTTCCAGCGTCGGAGCATAAATAGAATGCCTTTTTCCGTCAGGCGTTGACCAACGGTACGCATAAGTGCCGTTGGGACGCTGGGTTTCTCCTGTTTTAAGTCGGGTACGGTTGCTGTCGAACCTTACGCCGACCTGTTTCTTTTTAGTCATAGTAACCTCCTGTTTTAGATTGAGAAGCTCTTAATCAGGAACTCCTCTAATTGCTTGCGCTTTAGAAGCCTTTTTGTACCGACCCATAGAACAAAGTCACACGACTCACGATTCGACAACTCACGAAGTTTATCCGTTCCGATACCAGTGTAAGCGGCGGCTTCTTCTAAAGTCAGGTTCATTCTCTCCCAAAGGGGAACTCGGTTATCTTTTTCCTGCTTGGTCATATCGGTTTCCTCCTTCATTTTCGTTTGGCTTTAGGATACCGATAACCACCGTTTGGAACAACGATGCGATTTTGCGAATCGCATCGTTGATTGTTAGATTGAATAGGCTCTTTCCAAAAACTCATCGAGCTTTTTCCTTTTGATGAGCCGCTTTGTGCCGTTCCACAAGACAAACTCGCAATCCTCTCTGTCGGACAGCTCTCGTAGCTTATCTGCGCCAATACCTGAGTAGGCTGCCGCTTCATAAACGGTGAGGTTTGCTTTTTCCCAAAGAGGAACGGCATAGTCTTTACTGGGCTTTCCCATTCGTGCCGCCCTCCTTATGCTTCATAGCCTTGCGTAACTCCGAAAGGTTTGAGTAACGATATTCTCGACTGTTGTACTCATCGGATTTATAGAAAGCAGCGGTGACTCCATCAAAAATCCGAAGTAAAGCATCCTCATTCAGATCTTCGGTTGCGAGGATTTCCCTTACGGTCACTCCACTTAAAGGCTGGTGTTTCTTTTTCCATTCCCGATACGAGAAATACTGGTCGATCTCGTCGTTATAAATACCTTCGTCAATCCGGCTGTCCGGCTGGAGAAGATGGTAAATGCAAAGAAGCATTTCTTCAGCCCTGTTATTATTGATGCGGCTAATGTTCAGCAGGTCGAATACACGCAAATCAACGACATCCTTGACCTGCCGAAAACCGACATCAACAAACGGGTTTGCGACCTTATACTCATCTACCTTTCTCCATTTTGGGGAGTCGAATTTGACCATCATTACCTGTTTCATTATCTATGCTCCCATCTGTTTGCGTTTTTTGCTCTCTACTAACCAACTGGGAAAAAATTTTCGATTTGAACGAAAAAACTTTTAGAAACGGAGCATATTTTTTAGATGCTTCAGAATAGCAGCTTTCTGACAGTGGATCGTGCTTTGTGCTTTTCCGACCTTTTTGGCATATTCTCTCTCCGTCATAGGAAAATCTGATATGATTAAGCTCTCTATCAAATCTCTTTCTTCGGGGAGTAGTGCAGCGAGTGTTTCTTGGATATGTGCTTTTTGAAAGCGGCGCAGGACTTCCTCAACAACATCGGATTGATTATCTGCCAGCAATTCCTCGCCGGACATTTCATCCTCTGTGGTTATCTGTGTATTATAGGAAAACACCGTCATCCCGGACTGTTTCTCGATTGATGCAAGATAATCGTGTCTATCTTTCTCGGATCGCCACTGTTTTGCGGTTTCAGCTCCACATTCAGCGATGATAATCACATCGTCAACAGAGCAGGCATCTAACTGCCCAAAGCACGCTTTTCGTTTCTGCCCCTCCGGGGTCTTAACGAAGTTCATAAACTCGAAGCTGTTCATTACGATCCAGTTATTGCCGTCAGCGGGCTGTTCGGGGTTCTTTTTGACAAGGTATATTTTTCTCATTACCGTAATCTCCTTTGAATTTTGAATTTGGTTTTCGGGTTCAAAATTCGGAGATCACGGATATTCAGCGATATAGCAGAGCCACTTATTTAGCATCGAAAAAGGCTTCCTTTCAGAGATTTCTCTGCCGGAAGCCCTTGGTCGGTTGTTCTTGCCGAAAAAAAGAAGCCACCGGCAAGACAGGGTAAGCCTATGGCTTACTGTCTTGTCGGTGGCCTCTCATATCTGCATAGCAAGTTTGGTTTAACCAACCGAAGTGTTCAAAGCAAGTGACCTGGAGATGGAATTACGCAGTCTGTTTCACCTCAACCATTCCGTCGTTTTGCCGTATTCAGTTTTTAGCCGATCAATAGTATCGGATTTGCCCTTCCGGGGCATAAAGGTCAATCTTGTCGTGTCGGCGTCCTTTCTGTACTCGAACCGCTACGGTTCCGCACCTTTTACACTCATACTTGATTTTCCCCTCATCATTTCTATATCCGTAAAGCAATGCTCCGCAGTTGGAGCAATACATCGGTATAGGTGTCCAATTATCTTTTGTCACGCACATCACCTCATTAAGTTCCTTGACGCTCTCAGGGCTGATGAATGGTGGCATCCTTAGAGAACTGCTCTTTTCTTGCCTTCTACAAACCACTTTCCGTTTTCTTCATCGAAAAGGAAGGTTTCCGTACCGCATATCATCACCGTATAACGAAGCCCTGTTCCACCGACCTTGGTCGATGCCGCACGACAGCAGTGCCTTACACGGTCGATCTCGTAGACCTCACCATCTTCAAATTTGATTTTTCGGGGTCGAGCCGTTCCATCCGTCTTATGGGTAACATCGACTTCCACATATACCTTGCGCCGTTCTTCTTCCATCCTTACACCTCATAATTCTTCATACTGGCAACCAGCCTACCAAAATGACGGTAGCCATCCAATGGCTTGTCAGAAACTTTGAACTTAGGACGATCATCGCCCGAATTGTTCAGATAGCAGGAAAGGCGTCCGTCCTTGAAGTCCTTGCTGACATCAAAGATAAGAAACATCCCCTCATAAATGCCGTAGTGAGTGAAATGGTTCCCTCCATCTGCACGGAAAATAATCAGATCATTGCTGCACCCCTGCAACAAACAAGACGGCATCGAAACATAGGTTTCGATCTCATCAGGCGCAACAATTTCATCAATTTTGTTACTGCTTGTACTAATCATTCTGACCTCCTTAACAAAGCACCCCGGTCGGCATAGTAATCTCAGGCTTTTCACTCGGCATCCGGAGATTTTGAAAAAGAATGCCGTTGCGGATGCTGTTCTTGCCGAACCGCTGGCGAATGGTTTCAATGCACTGGTCGAGCCTTTCTGCTTTCTCAATCTTTTCGATGTTCATAAACAAATCGACTTGTCGGGGCGTGTCCTGTGGCACCAAGTTGATTGCCTGAATCGTGACTGAGCGAATCGGGTTCCTCCAGTCGTATCTTTTTTCAAAGAGGGCAAAAGCCGCTTTTGCGATCAGCATTGGGGATTGTGTGGGCATATCCAAAGCCGTTTGCCATTGCTTTGAAAAAAGTGTGTTGTCCCGTATGTGAATGGCGACTCCATCCGCACACTTTTTGTGGACACGGAGTTTATGTCCGATGTCCTGCGTCAATTCGAGAAAGACGGGCCACACCTGCTCGTCGTTCTCCAAATCTTCGATGGTAGTAATTCCGTGTCCCACGCTCTTAACCGGAGAAACAAAGTCGGCGTTCATAACACGGGATCGGTCATTACCGTTTGCATACTGCCAAAGGGCAATTCCGTTTTTACCGAGCCGTCGGTTCAGAAAGTCAGGATCGGTCTTAGCTAAATCGCCAATGGTTCTAATGCAATAGCTATCTAATACACGCTGCGTTGCCCGTCCCACACCGAGCAAGTCCGCTGCGGGGAGTCCCCATATTTTGTCTCGGAAAGTGTCTTTCGGTATGACCGTCACAGCATCCGGCTTTTTCATATCCGAGCCGAGTTTGGCAAATATCTTATTGAAAGACACGCCGACTGAGATGGTCAACCCCAGCTCAAACTTGATTGTTTCTCTTATGTCATTTGCCACCTTTTCAGGGGAACCAAAGGCGTAGTCTGTTCCGCTGATGTCAAGCCAGCACTCATCCATTCCATACGGCTCAACTTGATCTGTGTAACGCTGGTAGACATTTCTTGCAAGTTTAGAGTATTTGATATACTCCTCAAAGTGCGGAGGCACTACAACAAGGTTTCTGCATTTCTGCTTCGCTTGCCATACAGCATCGCCGGTTTTTATCCCAAAGGCTTTTGCGGCGTAGTTTTTGGCGAGAACAATACCGTGTCGTTCTTCTACCGAACCACAGACTGCGACAGGATACTTCTTCAAAGCCGGGTCGAGCATACATTCAACCGACGCATAAAAGTTGTTCATATCGCAATGCAGTATTGATCTGCTCAACTAAATCACCTTATTTCTTGGAAATTCTGCGAAACCTCTTGACAAACCAAAGTGTCGTGTTGTATCATATGAACACGACAGAAGTGTCGTCGTTGTGATTCAGATTATAGCACGACACCAATGTCGTGTCAATAAGAAGTGACGAAAAAAGTGTCGTGTTGCTAAAAATAGAAATCTTATGGAGGGAATTGATAATGAAGTTCAGCGACAGATTAAAAGGGCTGAGAGAAAAAAATGATATGACGCAGGAGCAGCTTGCTAAGGTTTCCGGTGTTTCCCCCCGTACCATACAGAGATACGAATGCGGAACCTCTCGTCCTCGCTTGGATGCAGCGGAGAAGCTGGCAAAGGCACTTAATATTTCCGTGGATCAGCTTCTCGGTACGGATGGTATGCTCGTTGCTCAGGCTGCGGAGCAGTACGGCGCACGAGGTGCCAAACAAGCGCAACAGCTCACAGATGAAGTAACTGGTTTGTTTACCGGCGGTGAGTTGGCACAGGATGATATGGATGTTATGATGCAAGCCATTATGGATGCCTATTGGCTTGCGAAAGAGAAAAACAAAAAGTACACCCCAAAGAAGTACCGTTCTAAGGGCAAGCAGGACTGAGTCCCGTTTATGGGACACATTGTGTGTTAGAATGGAAACAGGAACAAACTGAAAAGGGGTGAAGCCGATGTATGTAAGCACTTCGGAAATCGTACAAAAAGCAAACTCCATCGTTGCTCAATGCGGAACCCGTGATCCTCTCAGAATAGCAAGGGACTTAGGAATCGAGGTAATGTATTATCCGTTCAATGAACAGCGTGGAGCATATAAGGTCTTGATGCGTAATCGCTTCATCTTTGTCAAGAATGATCTGCATCCGGTTATGGAGAACATCGTGCTACTTCACGAATTAGGGCACGATGCTTTACACCGGGAGGAAGCCACGAAAGTCGGTGGCTTCAAAGAGTTTGAGATCTTCAATATGCGGGACAACCGTATGGAGTACGAAGCCAATCTCTTTGCCGCACAGATTTCCCTATCAGATGAGGACTTCCTTGAACTTGCGGAAAGAGGATACGACACGCAGCAAATCGCACGGACATTGAATTCAGATATTAACCTTGTCGCTCTAAAAGCCGATACGCTGATTTCTCAGGGCTACCGTTTGCGCCAGCAGGAACACTGTAACGATTTTCTAAGATACGACAAATAACTAAGATGCCACCCTTTCGGATGGCATCTTTTTTATCACCTTTAATCAGCGCAAGCAGGTTTTGTTTTTTTTAGCTCAAACCCGAAAGAGAGCGCATCACCAAGTCGATGTCTTTGTTTTCAAGTTCCTGAATGATGTGCAGATAGGTTTTTTGCGAGGCAGCGAAAAAGTGCGGCGTTCATAGAAAAGACACAGGGCGGTAAGATAATTGTGCTTGACAAGTTTACTTGGCATTGATATAATAATGACAAGAAAACTTGGAAAGGAGCGATTCTGTTCAATGAATAAAGAGAAGATTTTGGAAAGCAGCCGCAGAGAGAACAAAAACAGGGATTTGGCGGAGATGGAAGTAACCGCGCAGGCAGGAAATATTGCCGGTCGTGTTGGTGCTGCGGTCTGCGTTGTTCTCACGCTTATCTTTCGTATCTTTACAAAAACATACTTTCTGAGTCCGTGGGTTGTTTATTTTAGCATTCTTACCACCCACACTCTTGTAAAGTATGCAAGGCTAAAGAGAAAAACCGACTTGATCCTCGGTATTCTCTATTTAGCGATGTGCCTTACATTTCTTGCCTTTTTTGTCCTGCGGCTTGTGGAGGTCAAGGGATGAATGACGAACTGAAATTGAAAAACAACCTCAAGGAAGTACGCACAGAGAAAAAGCTATCCCAAACACAACTGGCGGAAATGATTGGTGTATCGAGAAACACAATCAGTTCCATTGAAACAGGGCAATTCAATCCGACCGCAAAGCTGGCATTGATCCTCTGCATTGCTCTGGACAAGAAATTTGAAGAACTGTTTTATTTTTAAGGAGGAAGCGAATGGATAATATCGCTCTGTTGATCTTAGGCATATTCATCTCCGTTATTGGAATCGTGAATATGACTGGAAATATCAGCACAATACATTCCTACAACCGAAGAAAGGTCAAGGAAGAAGATGTACCGAAGTATGGGAGAGCCGTCGGCACAGGTACGCTTATCATCGGTGTATCTTTGATAGCGGCATTTGTCACAACTTTCTGGAGCGAAAAGGCAATGTCTTTCATTGTTATTCCGGCGCTCGTCATCGGCTTGGGCTTTATCTTGTATGCACAGTTCAAGTACAATAAGGGAATCTTCTAACTCATTTTTTTGAAAACCTATTGACTGGCACCTTGGGGGATAGCTTATCCTATATGTGGAGGTGAGAACAATGCTCATAAATGAAGTATGCAAAGAATGTAACCTGACCAAAAAAGCAGTTGAGTATTACACAGAACAGGGACTAATCCAGCCAAGGATAAAAGAAAACGGGTATCGGCAGTTCTCCGAGACAGATGCTTTGAAGCTCAAGCGGATTGCAGTTTTGCGTGGACTGGGCTTTTCCGTTCCAGAGATTCGCACAATTCTTGAGAATGATAGCCGTACAGCAATTTACGATGTCCTCAACAGGAAAGAGTTTGAAATCGTCGAGCTGCAAACAAAGCAGGCATTGATAAAACAACTTGCGGAAAGCGGCGATTGGGAGCATATTGAAGGACAAGTGGAGGCGCTTCAAAACAAGCAATCCATATTGAACCGTATCCTTGATAAGTTTCCGGGCTTCTATGGAAAATTCGTATGCTTGCACTTCGCTCCGTTTTTGAGCGAAACAATCACAACAGATGAGCAGAGGGAAGCGTTTGAAACGATCATCCGATACTTGGACGGCGTTTCAATAGCCGTTCCCAGCGATGTGCAGCAGTATCTTGAGGAGATTAGAGAAAATGCTGATGCTGCTGTGACGCAAAGCGCATCTTCTGCACTTGCGGCAGCTATGGCAGACCCGGAAAAGTATATTCACGACAACAAGGAAATACTCGAACAATATCAAGCAGTTGCGGAATCGGAGGAATATAAGGCATCTCCCGCCTACCGGCTGCAAGAGTATCTAAAGCAATTCCAAAGGGAGAGCGGCTATAACGATGTATTCATCCCCGCAATGCAGAGGCTTAGCCCTGCTTACTGCGAGTATCACAAATCCCTGCAAGCAGCGAATGAAGTTTTCCTGCGACACTTTCTTTAATGTGTATCGCTTGCGCCAGCAGGAACACTGTAACGATTTTCTAAGATACGACAAATAACTAAGATGCCACCCTTTCGGATGGCATCTTTTTTATCACCTTTAATCAGCGCAAGCCGGTTTAGTTTTTTAGCTCAAAACCCGAAAGAGAGCGCATCACCAAGTCGATGTCTTTGTTTTCAAGTTCCTGAATGATGTGCAGATAGGTTTTTTGCGTAGTGGTCATACTTGAATGTCCAAGACGGCGGGCAACGCTCGCAATGGAAACGCCCGTAAATAACAGCAAAGAGGCGTGTGTATGCCGTAATCCGTGGACAGAGATGATAGGGATGTTACAGGCTTTGCAATGCCTGCCGAGAATGTCGTTCACCGTCGAATTATAGACAGTGGAGTTGACAAAGATGGGCTTATCTTCGGGAAGGTGCTTTACCAATTCAGAAAATTGAATGACGGTTTGCCAGTCAATTTGAATTTTCCGCACAGACGACTTATTTTTCGTAGGCTGGAAGCCGCCCTTTCCCTTGTAGTCCCAAGTCTTGCTTATGGACAGTGTTTGATGGGCAAAGTCGAAGTCTTTCGGGGTAAGAGCCAGTGCTTCAGAAAAGCGCATCCCCGTCTTTGCTACCAACAGGATAAAGTAGTCCCAATTCACCTTATCCTTCAGGTCAAGCGAGATCAGCAGCGTGTGTAGCTCAAACTGATTGAGATACTTAATTTTCTTAGCAACCGGTGGCTTCCCCTTGATGATTGCCTTGCGAGTAGGATCTCTTTCAATCAAGCCCTCATCAACGGCGTCAAGTATAGCGCCCTTGAGCTGGTGGTGGAAATCCATCGTGGTTTGGCGCTCGTGGAACTCAGCATAGTCATTCAACAACTGCTGATAAGCGATCCGGTTCATATCACATACTCTCAGATTCGGGACGAGCTTAACGAGCCATTTCTGTGTCATCAGGTACTTATCCATCGTCACCTTTCTGATTGCACCCTTCTTATACACCGTAATCCATTTTGCATAATATTCACAGAACAAATCTGTTCGTTTGGTTTCTGTTAGCATCAGAATTCCTCCATTTCATTAAAAATGGCTTACGCTGATGAAGGGTGATAAGGTGGTCAAGGCGAGTTAGCAGCTCACCTATTTTCCTCTGCTCATCTATATATGGTAGAGGTATAGGCATTTGGAAGAACACATCATCTTTAATTGAGAACCTATCTGACCTTGCACCAGAGTCACCATTGAAATTCATAAACGAATGCCAATACGCGCACTTAAAGAAATGCTCCAAATAAGTCGTGTCAACATCGTGCGGACGAAAGACGGTATATAACGGTGACATTACGCCCGTTCTTCCAAGTTTATTGCGGTTTATCGGTCCAACTGGGGCGGAAGTAGAGATACGAGGGTTGTAAACAAAGTCCTCATTTTTTACAATGTAGTACCCATCCAAGCTGCCCAGCTTTGCTATATCGTGGTCAAAGAAATCTCTTTGACTTATAATTCCCGAACTCAGCAGAGTTTGTAAATGTTTCTACATATTGTAGTCCGGCATTTTTCTCCGTGACTTTATCTGCAATTTCGGATAGCTTACGCTGTTCCCAAGAAGAAGTATTTCGCTTTTTATTTGCGGTCAGGATACGCCTGCCCGCCCTTGCGGTAAAAGAAATGCACTCACGCTGATGAAGGGTGATAAGGCTATCGAGTGCTGTAAAGTATGTACCAATAGCAGCCTGCTCACTAATGTTTGACGGGATGGAGAACACAGTTTTGGACACCAATTTCCAATCTGCCCTCGGCATTTTCGTCCCGGTCGATTGATTAGCTACTTCATCGAATTGCCGGCTCTGAATCAATCGATATAGAAAGCTGCTATCAGCATTTTGAGGCTGTAATACCCAAAAATCGCCCACAGCAAGCCCATCAAATGTGGGCAAAAGCCAGTTTTGCAAGTACGGGCGGAGTTTTCCGTAAAGGACATCACCTTGATGAAATGCGATGCCTGATTTGATACTTTGCTTGGCGTAGATGTCTTTGTTGAGCCGACCTGTCCCTGACACTATATCCTCATATTCAACTCTTGGAAGGGTATCATCGGAGCATATTACCGATGATCGCACAGCGATTTCTTCAAACTTACGCTGTTCCCAAGAAAATGTCGAAGCGGTGAAGATCATAGAGATAAAAGCCTGAAAAAAGCCGAATAAAAATACACATTTACGCTGATGAAGGGTGATAAGGTTGTCGAGCTGGTCTAAATAAGCACCGATCTTCCGTTGTTCCTCGACTGAAGGTACAGTTATTTCAATTTTCAGAAAATCGGACTCGTGTATTCTCCATTGTCCATAGATGACACCCTGACGCCATTTGACCATAGCATTTATAAAGTCTTTTCTGACCAATCTTCTTCCTAAAAAATCAGAGTCAGCAATGCCAGTAGGCTCAAAAATGCTATATACCGGTGAAATGCAGGCTTTTCCGTACTTATTCAGACCTATTGAGCCGGTTTCAAGGTTGTTGGAGCTATATATGAAATCGCCTTTCTCTGTTTTCTTATATAGCTTGTTTACCGTGTCCGTAACTAAGGCGCTTCGGTCATAACGCTCACCTTTAGGGGCAACACCTTCATTTGCTATGAATGCCATAAGGGGATATTCGTCGCTCATTGGTGCTTGTTGATTACGCTCTATGAGCAAATCCCCAACCTTACGCTGTTCCCAAGAAAAATCAAAAGAGCCAAGGAAACACCTTGGCTCTCTTGTTAAGACCGCATATTTTCATTTTTCGGCTTGCTTTAGCGGTGATGGCACTCATTACGGCACATCAACCTCAAATCCACCGGTAAGAATGAACTGCCGCAAAAGCTGATCCGTTTTCATATTGACCTTGGGCGGAATCAACTTGGTTTGTTCATATGCTTCAAAGAATGCTTTTGCTTTGGTCTTATCGACGCTCTTTTTCAGCTCGTCAAACCTGCCAAACTCATTGATAGTCGCTTCATTCAGGTTAAGCCCCATCATATTCCTGAGTTTATCCTCATCAAGACCGAAGATAGTCGCAAAACGGTGAATTTGGTCATCTTTTGCTCTAAACTGATACTCCGTGATGTAGTCACGAAGCGTTTTTCCGTCCTCGGCAATGACATCGCCTCGCTCAATGTCGTGCAGAAAGATATTTGCGTATTTCTGCTCCTCTTGCGTTAGGGCAGCAAAAGTTTTGTGAAGTTCTGCCTTTGCTTGCTCAATAGATTCCTCGGACGAACCTTCCTGTCGAATCAATTTGAGGTACTTATCGAAGCGACTGTTCATATAATCGGCATCGATAACCCCTGTGTCAATTTCAGTCAGGTATCCAACAAGATCGTATGGTATATCTATGTCTTGTGATCCAGGATCATCGGAAGAAGCAGCGGAAAGCTCTTTATAACGCTGTGCCAAAATCAAAAATGCGTTCTCATCGAACTCCATTGCAATTTCAATCGAATTTCCACTTTCCTCGTCCTTGAATGAGTAGGTGTGTTTGTCCCACCTAAATCCTTGGATTTTAGCAGCTTCAAGGTATCCGTTGAAATCTCTAAACAGCGAGGCGAACTTAGCTCTTACGGTTCCGTCCGCAGGCAACTTTTCAAAGTCAGGGATACCAGCATTCTTGAACAAAAAGGCAATATCATCAAACACAGCGTTGAGCTTTCCGAGGTTGTAAGACAGTTTTTCAAACGAACAGACCTATCGGTCTATCGCCGGAATAGAGCTTAACAGCTTTGCTCACATTCTGCTCCATCGTATGCGGCTTGCGATAATATCTGATGATGCCAAAAGGCTTATCGGGTCCGAAAAGTCTGTTGGTTCTGGAAAATGCCTGAATGATGTTCTCATACTCCAGTATCTTGTCCATATACAGCGTGTTGACCCACTTAGAGTCAAAGCCGGTAAGCATCTGATCCACTACAATCAGGAGGTCGAGCTGCTTCTCAGGCTCTCTTTCGACCCGCTTATATTGCTCTTTGTGGGCAAGGCGTAGAGAAAGGTCTTTTTTGAAGCGAGCGTGTGTAGCAATCGAAAAATCCTGACCAAACATCGTATTATAGTCAGTAAGGATTTCGATTAAGCCTTGCTCTTTATAGAAAGCAATCGGCTGCCCTCTGTATTCTTTGTAGTCACCATCTTCATTGCTGATATTGGGGTCAAAAAGGCAACTGATCCTAAGTTTCGGCATTGCAGCCTTCAACAGTCGATAGTAGTCTATTGCTTCGGGGATGCTGCTCGTTGCAAAGATTGCGTGGAATTTCCCGTTGTGACTCAAAGTAAGCCAGTTTTCTTGAATATCCTCAACAACCTTGCTTTGATGCTCTGCGGAAAGGTACTGAGTTTTTGGAAGATAATCTTCAATGCCCTTGACCCACTTTCCGTCATCGCCCAAGAAGCCCGCCATCTTGACGGTGGAGGAGTCCATATACTCATAGAATATTTTTGCCTTTTTGGGATCGCTGATTGCTTCTTCTTCGGTTGCTGCTTTTGCTTTTTCCAAAGCAACCACCTTGCGGACATCCTTATCACGGAAAGTCAGGACTTTATAAGGATCAAATCCAAGCACATTCTTATCCCTGATACCATCAGCAATGCTATATCTATGGAGTTCATTGCCAAAAACATCTGTTTGGGCATTGTTTTTCTTTGCATTCTCCTCAAACACCGGTGTGCCGGTAAAGCCAAAGAAGATGGCATTGGGAAATGTTTCCTTGATGATGGATAGCATATCTCCAAAAGTTGAACGATGAGCCTCGTCAACAATAAAAACAAGCCGTTTGCCGTTGATTATTTCAATGTCGCTTGCATTAAGTCCTCCGTCCTCATCTCGGATATTGCTCATCTTCTGAATAGAGGTGACAATTAGGGTATCTGCCGTTGCGTTGCTTTTCAGCTTAGTCAAAAGGACATATGTGTTCTCTGTTGCCTGCACGGTTTCGTTCTCGTCCGCAAATGCCCGATACTCCTTGAGCGACTGAGTTCCTAACTCAATACGGTCGGTAAGGAAAACAACCTTATCAGCATCATTGGAGTTTGCAATCAACTGAGCCGACTTAAAGCTCGTCATCGTCTTGCCTGAGCCGGTGGTATGCCAGATGTAGCCGCCACGCTGCTTACCGCTGTCCCACTTCGTTTTAGACACAACATCGGAAATTGCGCTGGCTGCGTAATACTGGTAGCTTCGCATTACCTTCAGAACACCGTCAGCATTGTCGGCAACAGTATAAAACCCAATGAGCTGGTGCGCCATAGGAATGGACAGCAGCGAGGAGGCGATAGCTTTCCAATCGTTGATAGGCTCATTATTGAAGTCAGCCCAATGGAAATAGTAATCCGTATTGAACTTTCCGTCAGGTCCGGGATTCGCAAAATAACGAGTTTCTTCAGGGTTCATTGCAACAAACACCTGAACGAGCGAGAACAATCCGGTAAAAACGCCCTCATATGAGTATTTCTCAATCTGATTATATGCTTGACTGACGGGGACACCGCTGCGCTTCAGCTCAATATGTATAACCGGCATACCATTGATGAGCAGCATCAAATCGCCACGACGGTCATTCAGCATTTTTGACTTGCTCGGAAAGGCTGGTTGCTGTACGATCTGATACCGGCTCTGTCCAGCGGCGATTTCTCTGCGATCATATATTTTCAAGCTGATTTCAGTGCCAAAATGGAGCTTGTCGTCAGGGTTATCACGCTTGATGGACACAGTTTTTCCGTTGATAAAGCCATTGAGTTTTAACGGGGTTCTAAGTTCCGTGATCTGCTCAATAATCTGCTGCATTTCGCCATCCGTAAGAGGATAGTTATTCAAGCGGTCAATACCACGGTTGTTATCATACAGGATTCTTGCCCAATTTCGGATGAGGTCTTGCTCGGTCGGGTTCTTGATAACTTCTTTTTCCCAGCCTTTATCCGCCAAGACTTTAATCAGGGCTTCCTCAAAGTCCGCTTCTTTTTGGAATGTCATTCGATTTCCTCCTTCCTGCGATATTGATGTCACACGAACATCTTTTCAAGCATAGATTTCTTGATATTTTGGAGCTTTTCCAACTCACGCTGATGAAGGGTGATAAGGTGGTCGAGCTGCTGAAAGAAACCTCCAATAGTCTGTTGTTCTCGCATCGTTGGCGGCATCATCAGCTCCATTACAGCCATTTGCTTTCCCGAAACCTCGACGAAAGTTGATCCTGCCCCAACAAGCTCTCCATATCGTTTTAATTCTGCGGTTCGAGAAAAAATGAAGTAAGAGTCAAGCTCTCCACGATATGGGACAATGGACTGAAATCCCTGATTAGTACAGCCTTTTCGGGTTAAAATAGCTGTTTTCCCGATCCCTGCACGAGATGTAAACAGGACTGTACCGGGAGGAAGCATTTTGGCTGAACTATTCTCATAACCCAAGCCGGTTATCTTTTTCTGACTCGAATTTGCATAGATTTGATCCGCAATTTCAGCAGGTGCATACCAATCAATATCACCGTCCCAATAGCTCTGATTTCCTGTACTTGGGGTTCCACCACCCACAATGTCAGCAATATCTCCCAACTTACGCTGTTCCCAAGGGTCAGTAAATCCCTTAAAGCGAATTTCGGGGTAACTGCTGCCATTTTGCGGGAACATCTTTTCGAGCATCGACTTTTTCACATTCGTCAACTTTTCAAACTTACGCTGATGAAGGGTGATAAGGTTGTCGAGGTTTTCAAAGAATAGCCCTATGCGCTTTTGCTCAGGAACAGATGGCATACAAATAACAGTGTTTAGTATGTTATCGTTATAAAGCCTTTTTATGGTGCTACCCTCAATACCAGCCCACTTTACTACTGAGTAAAAACACTTCAAAAATGGATTTGAGAGCCTTTCATCGTGGTTAAGCCACACGATATTTGAATCCTGAAAATACTCATTATTCCCGGCAAATTCAACGGCTCTGCCGATACTGCCCGACGCTGAAATCAAAATATCTCCCTTTTGGGGATAAGGATATTTTGATTTGTATTCTTCAAAAAGCTCTCTGGAAATAAACGCATCAGGATCAGCGCCAAATGTTCCAATTTTATAAAAAGGTATATCTCCAGTTTCTGATGTCTGTTCCTTGAAAAATGCGGCGGCACATTGAAACCGAGCCTATTTCACCAAGCTTACGCTGTTCCCAAGCGTCTGAGAATCCTTTGAAGCGAATTGCGGGAGCATCTGATTTTTTCGTCATTCTGCACTACCTCCCAGCAATTTCTTCAACTCATTAAGTCCCAGCATATCATACTCATTACCCTCAAGGTCATCGATCATTCCCGAAAGCGTTGCTTCGGTTTCGCTGATCTGCTGTTCGACCTCGAAGAAAGTTGTGGCATACTTGTTCTGAAGGGCTTGAATTTTGCTCACCAAGCTGTCGATTACGGTATCAGGCAGTTTGTGAATGCTCTCAATGAGAGGAGCAATCCACTTCTTTTCGAGCAAATCCAAAGCCTGCTCATCGCTCAGACTTTCAATCGTATCCTTTGTTTTTGCCTGCAACGCAGCACCCTTTGCCTTGATCTCCGCCTTGATTTCTTTCTCGCTCTTGACCAAAGACTCTACCTTTTCTAAGAGTGTACGAAGCGCAACGCTTTCAGGAGAACGGTCTTTCTTCAGTTCCTTAATCTTTTTGGATACTTCTTTCGGAACGAAAGCATCGCCTTCCTCGGTGAGAACATCGTTGCAGCTCTCTTTATCCTCCTCTGTCATTTCATCAAGGATAGACTCATACTCAGAAGGGATTTCCGCCAAACGGCTTTCCAAACCGTGAAGCTCGTCCGTTTCTGCGGAGAGTAAAGTCGCCTGTACCAAGTCGAACGGGATAATATGACCTACCCAGCCCTCTTGAACTTCCTGATCTTTACCGTCCTTTTTCTTGATGACAAGGTTCGGATCGACCTTCTTTGTTGCAGCAAAGCCTTCGGTTTGCAACATTTCGAGGTCGATGGAAATACCTGTCCAATCGTCGTCAAGAAGCTGGAACGCCGCATATTTGTCGATAAGTGGAATTTCTTTCAATCGCTCGAAAATATCAGCACTCAGCACGGTTTCAGCCTTAGAGATTTCGATGCTTCCCATCCGGTCGATAAGTTCTTCTTTCAGGAATGCCGGGAAAGTGGAAAAGGCGGCGTTAAAAGCTTTCTCAAACCCGACCACATCAGGGTGGCTCTTGATGGCACTCTTAATATCAGGGGTAGACACATTCACATAAGGAATGCCACTCTCGGTGAACAACGCCTTTTTCAGTGCAGGGAACGCCGTCCAGAATTCGCTCATCTCGTCAATTTCTGCTGTCGGGATACCGCCAAACATAGACGCATAGACATCCCAATGCTCGGCAGCTTCAGAGGAATCAACATAGCGAGGAATGTTCAAGTTGTAATCATTGCTGCGAATTTCTTCACGACTGACTACTCGTGAAAACTTCGGAATGCTTTCACGCTTAATAAAGGTATCTGCTATGCGTTTAATGTCAGACGCACGGAGCTTGTTATTCTTACCCTCTTTGATAAAGCCCTTGGATGCATCGATGATAAGGACATCGGTATTCTCGCGCTTTTGGCGCAGCACCATAATGATGGTGGGTATTCCTGTCCCGAAGAAGATATTTGCAGGAAGTCCGATAATGGCGTCGATATGGTTATTCTCAATCAGGTTCTTTCTGATTTCACCTTCCTCACCGCCACGGAACAGTACGCCGTGGGGAAGAACGATTGTCATAATGCCGTCCGGCTTGATATGGAACAGATCGTGCAAGAGGAAAGCATAGTCGGCTTTTCCTTTGGGAGCAAGTCCAAAACGAGCATAACGAGGATCTCCCTCTTTATTGGACGGGTCCCAAGCCTGCGAATACGGCGGATTGGACACGACCGCATCCACATAGAGAGGATTATAGGTATTCACCGGATCATTTTCGTCAAAGTACGGCCAATCCTCCTCAAGAGTATCGCCGTTACGAGTGACGATATTATCCGGTTTGATGCCACGCATAACCAAATTCATCCGGGTCAGGTTGTAGGTGTTCTCCTTCAATTCCTGAGCGAAGTATTTGATGTTGTTGTCATCGGTCATATATTTGGCAACGCTCTGACCGATATTGATAAGCAACGATCCCGAACCGCTTGTCGGGTCGTAAATTTTGATTTCGCTTTTGCCCTTCAAGTGGCTTGCAACGATTTCAGACATCAGCAGAGATACCTCGTGCGGGGTGTAGAACTCACCTGCTTTCTTTCCAGCATTTGCTGCAAAGTTACTGATAAGATATTCGTAGATAAAGCCGAGAACATCGTAGTCCTGCTTGCCGTCCATAGGAATATCCTTTATCAGCGTCAGAAGCCCGCTGATTGCTTTTGTTTGTGAACCGGAGCTATCGCCAAGTTTGGAAAGACCCGTTTGCAAAGTGTCAAATACTTTATCAAACACCTTTTTGTGCGTGTTGGAAATCAACCGGCTGAACGCAGAGAGCGCATCACGGACATTTGAAACATCAAAGTCCTTACCCATAGAGAGCCAAGTAGAAAAGAGGTCTTTATAGGCAATAAAGTAGCCAATATTCTCTTGAACCCACTTAACCGTTTCATCATCTTCTTCTGATACGGTTTTCAGAAGTTCGTCGTCATAGTCATTTTCCTTCAAGAATTTGACTTCTTTATCAGATAGATACTTGTAAAAGATAAAGCCAAGTATGTAATCCTTATATTCATTCGCTTCGATTTTGGAGCGCATTTGATTTGCGGAAGCCCATATTTTCTGAGCGAGCTGTTGCTTATTCATCCTGTGAACCCATCCTTTTTCATTTTCTAAGGGAGATATACTACTCCACTGTTATGATACAACAATTAGTGTCCCATAAAACGGACTCACTTCTCGTCGGGAACAAACTCCATAATGTCATCGGTCGTGCAATTCAAAGCTGAGCAGATTTTCCCCAACACTTCAGTGCTTACATTTTCATCACGACTGAGCTTATTGATTGCGTATTTAGTGAGTCCAGCAGCTTCCTGCAAATCTCTTTTCTTCATATCTCGATCAAGCAGAATGTGCCAAAGTTTTTTATAGCTTACAGCCATCGTATCATTCCTTTCTCTCAACCTGCGAGTAAGTGCTAAAACACAACTTATATTATAGCACATAATCCCGAATTATCAACCATAAATCCCGATATTTCAGACTTAGTTCCTGATTTTCATACCTACTCAAACTCTCCTGCAACCGAATAGCTTGGGAACAGCGTAAGTTCTCAGATGTTGTGGCAACTCGCCGTGGGCTAACATACAAACCCTCTGATATTCGGAAAAATGGGGTTCGTGTTCTGCGCTCATCAAATATAGCCGAGGATAGTTTTGTATTAAGCGATGAAGATGTTTTTGTTGTGCGTGAAGCTGTCAATATTGACTGTGTAAGAGCAAACGACATTCTCATTACCGCAGCCAATGGGTCGTCAAGACTTGTTGGAAAACACACGATTATCAGCGGAATCCCTGAAGAATCCGCTGTTCACGGTGGATTTATGCTTCTTGGCACAACGAAAGAACCGCACTTTGTAAACGCTTCGATGGGATCATCTTGGTACAGACGGTTTATTGAGTTGTTTGTGGCTGGCGGGAATGGTGCAATCGGTAATCTCAACAAAAACGATTTGGACAATCAAGATATAGCGATTCCATCAGAAAAAGAACAAAAGAAAATAGGTTCTTTCTTTCGCCAGCTTGACAACCTTATCACCCTTCATCAACGACAGCCTTTTTTGCATTCAACCCCAGAAATTTCTCTGACTGTCCAACTGATCCATCCTTTTATACATCCTCTTGGGAACAGCGTAAGTTGGGTGAACTCGTTGATAGAGTAGTTCGCAAGAATACAAACAACGAATCTACGCTACCATTAACAATCTCAGCACAATATGGTTTGGTTGACCAAATCACATACTTTAATAACCGTGTTGCAAGCCGAGATGTGAGCAACTATTACTTAGTGCTGAACGGCGAATTTGCCTACAACAAAAGCACCTCTGATGGCTATCCATTTGGTGCGGTCAAAAGACTTGATCTGTACGAAAAAGGCGTGCTATCAACGCTTTACATCGTTTTTGCTCCCAAGAAAGAGCAGCAGATTGATTCGGATTATCTGACCGTTTTCTTCGATACAGATAGGTGGCACAAAGGTGTTGCTGAGAGAGCTGCCGAGGGTGCAAGGAATCACGGGCTTCTCAATATTTCTGCCGAGGATTTCTTTGATATAGACCTTTCTGTACCTAAAGATATTGTAGAGCAAAAGCAAATCGGGGCGTTTATTCGTCAGCTCGACAACCTTATCACCCTTCATCAGCGTAAAGGAAAAGCAGCCGTCACCGGCTGCTCCAATGATGCAAATAACTCAAAAGGTGTTTATTGTAAAGCACGGGATTTCGGATACAAATGTTGCAAAAAAGTCGAATCCCCATAGATTCGATGCCTAATTGCGGTGTTCATCTTCTGTGTATAGGTTTATGATTGTTTTTCCGTGCGCTTTTGCATAGTCAAAGGCAAGCCCGGTGCCGCTTTTGGGCTGATAGCTTGTTATTGCTTTTTTCGACTCTTTTCGACTCGCCGGAAGGTATTCGTTATTATAGTAAAAGACGCAAAAGTCACTTGCCCGAATCATAGCTTGATTGCGTTCCACATAAGCAGCTTTCCCGGCAGCAGCAACTCCGTCAGGGCAAATACTGTCCTCGTATCCATCTAATAGGAACTGCATCGTATAAGCGTCTGCATCAGGATAATCCGTCCGATAGTGTATTCTGCGAATTTGGGGGTAAACTTCTCTTAGTTCTGAAACCACCTTGTAGCAGAGGGTATTAAATTCGGAATGATCTCCAAACAGAAAGGTTGCTACGCCCTGCTCAAGCAGATAGCAAATATTGTCCCGCAATCGACTTGCAAGCTCCTTCTTATGCTTAATTTTCCTATGCCCGATAAAACAACAGGTCATACAAACACCACCAAGAATAACAGTAGAGCAAATGAGCATATCATTGTTCATCTGCACTTATTATTATATTTTTGCTCTATATATAAGTCAATAGCTTCACATCGAGAACAGAAAGCAAGCGAAGAATAACATATAATTATTATGGATTCGAGGTGGAGCAAATGAGCAGAGAAATTGACTTCAAAAATAGAGATAGATTTATTCAACTGGGAATCACAATTTCAGTTCTTCGTAAAATGCGAGGAATGTCGCAGGAGCAGCTTGCGGCAGAGGCAATGATGAGCCGTTCGCATCTTAGCGCAATCGAAGCGCCGAATATCGTCAGACCCTTTTCCGTAGAGGTTCTATTTAACATCGCTGACGCACTGAAGGTTGAACCGGGTGATTTGCTGAATACCTCAATTATCCCGGATCAAATTCTAAACAAAAAAGAAAAATAGGTGGCTATGGGACAATAAAGCCCATAGCCACCTATTTTAATATTGCGGTACCCCATATCCGAGGATTTCGTAGTGACCTACGCTGTACTGGTTTACCCGACAGCTATCACCGGAGTTTCCCTCAACGGTATAAACGATACCGTTTTCGACTTTTTGAACAATACCGGTGTGGTCGGATTGTCCGTCCTGCGGACCCGATGAACCCTTGTTATCCCAATCAAAGAAAATAATCATTCCGGGGACAGGCTCGGCAGAACCGTCGATCCACTGTCCTCGATCTTTGAACCACTGGACGCCGTTCACGCAACCCGCATATTTCGGCACAACCCCGGTGTCGATATAGCCGCACTGATCGGCGCACCAGCTTACAAAACAAGCACACCATTCCACACGGCTTCCGAAGCCGTACCAAGACCAGTACGGTTCGCCGCCTACATTGCCCACCTGCGAAAGCGCCACGGTGACGATCTGATCGTCACTGTATCGGATACCGTAAAGCACCGCCGCCCAAATGGAATTGTTCTCATCCTTGAGTAGCTCGGCAAGGTATTCCCGCTGTTCTGCGTCAAAGCCGTATAGGTCAGCCATCTCATCCACCGTCAAATGAGAAACGGTAATATAAAGCGTTGTTTTTGTGACTGTCGTTTCCGTCTGAACGATGTTGCCGTTTCCGTCGTCCGTTTCGCTTATTTCCGTTTCCGAGTGGCTTTCACTGCGGGAGGATATGGAGTTCATCTCCCAAAAAATGTCCGAGAGAATCTGCTTCTTGCTCTCGTCCATCGTGGCGACCTCCTGCGGATTATCCTTGTCGGTATTCGTCTTGACTGCATAGACCGCAAGCACATCCTTCCACACGGCTCGACCGCCGCTGATCTCCATATTATCATAGGCTACCGAGTTTTTCTCCGCTTCCATCTTGGCATTGTAATCAGCGTTGATTTCCTGCACGGCAGTCTGCATCGACATTCCCGTGCCGGAATCCTCGCCGGAAAAGAATATCCCGAAAACCGAGCCGCAGATCAGAGCAATCAGGCAAATCACGACAATGACCGCAACGGCAACCCAGCCGCCTGCGGCGATAGCAGCGACCAGTGCTTTTGTCGCCGCTATGATCGCTTTGACTGCGGCAATCGTTGCTTTTACGGCAGCTTTTACACCGGCAACTGTTGCCTTGGCTGCGGCTTTGGCGGCTTGTGCAGCTTTTTGCGATGCTTTCACCGTAGCCTGTGCGGTTTTCTGCGCCGTCTTTGCCGCCTGCTGTGTGGTCTTGATTGCCGTTTTCGTGGTTTTGACCGACCTCTGTGCGGCTTTGGCTGCACCTTTCCCGGCAGTCTTGATGGTTTTCTTACCGGCAGAACCGGCAGACTGTTTGATCGTCTTTTCCGTTTGCTCGACCGCCTTGATGGTCTTATTCCCGGAGATGCGGACAGTCTGCCTTTTCATTGACTCAGCCGCCCGCTTTTCCCGGAACCTCTGAACACCGTCCTTTGCTTTGGACACATTCCGTTTCGTTTCTTCCAGTCCCTTGCGCCCCTGCTTATCAAACTGGTGCGCTGCTTCGTGCGTGATACGGTCAACGCCGCCTTCCACTCGGTCGGAGGCGTACTCCTCGGCATTATGCTCATCCGGGTGCGTTGTGTGTTCTGCCTTTTCCTTCGTCTGCACATAGGCGGAGCGCATACGGTCTGCGGCGATTGCCGCTTTGTCGATCTTCTTGATTGTGCCTTTCACGACATCTCTCGTTTTAATATCAGCCATTGAACCCTCCTTTCCGGGGCGTACCCAAACGCCCCTAAATTAAAAACGAGGGGTAAAGGTATAAACACCTTACCCCTCAAAGTGCGGGAGCTGAAAAGTCTTGATATTGCTGGCTTTTTCAGCGCCTATTTTTCGACTCTGCCCGTTTTCTTCTTGCGTACTCTGCCTGCTGAGCTTTGTAAGCTCTTTGAGCGCACTTCTCGCAATATTTCTTTCGGTTGCCCTTCTTGATGATCGGCGCACCGCAGGACACGCACTTTTCAAAGCGTGTGCCGAGAATATCCGCTTCCAGCAAAGGCTCTGCCGGCAATACAGCTTTGCGGAAATACTTGCAGAGAAGTGAGTATGAGATGCTCTGCACACAGGCGCAGGGTTCTCCGTCATCCAGCGCAAGGCAGTTGCCGTTGTCATAATTGGCACAAAGGCGCTTAATTAGGGCGTTCGCCCTCTGCCGTTGCTTCGGCGTGAGTCTTGGCAGCATCCGCACCACCGTCCTCCGTTATGCGCTTCGCCACGACCACAAGACGGCTGTTGTTGCGGCTGTACTCACAGGTAGACAGCGTAATGAGCTTATCGCCGTATTCGGCGGTCACGCCGGTATCATAGAAAGACAGCTCCTTACACTTGGCAATAAAGTCGTCAAACTCATTGGTGCTCTCTGCGTCTATAAAGCGATAAAACTTGAATGCTTCGGGACTGTCGGTGTAGACCACCGTGCGGAATACGGCAACGATCTCATACTCCTGCTTATCCGTCAGTGTGTTGAAGGTAATCATCCGATGCTCGCTCCAAAAGTCTTTGCTCTTGAACTTTTCAAGGTAGGCAAACATCGAACCGTTGGACATATGGTGTCCATAGATAACAAGATTGTCGGACGGCTCCTGCACATCGCAATCCTCCTGCACATAGGGACAGCCATAGTCGGAATATGCCTTGTCAAAGCCGTGCTTCAGGTAGAAGTTCGGCTCATTCACCGACTGCATTACGGGATAATTGATGTTAGTATCTGCAATGCTGATCCAGCCCACCAAATCGCCGTTCTGGTGATAAAGCTCTGCAAGCTCCGGCAGAAGCATCTTTTCCTCGGAATATGGAATCTGCTCCGCCGGTTCCGTTGCAGCATCCGTCTGTGCCGTAGCATTCACAAGGTTAGCCAGCTCGCCATAAAGCTCGGCTTGCTTATTCGCCTCCTTGTAGTGATTGATAATAAAAAAGGTGCTCGTGCCGAGGACGGCTACAAACACCGCAATAAGAATCATACAGATTTTCTTTTTCATTGAATTTCCTTTCTTGACGCCAAAGGCGAGGGTTAAGCACCCTCGCCTGGTTTTGTGGTCATCAGCTTATAGAGCTTCGTGTTCTTTGGGAATTTATTGGCAAACGGTACAAGGCTGGAGCCGACCTTGATTAGTCCGTGACCGGCATCCACATTGGTGATATAGGAAAGCTGGGTGTCCGAAATGTTCAGCAGCTTCGCAAGCTCCAATCTGTCCGTAGATGCCTGATTGAGCATAACAATGAACTCGGAGTTTGCCAGCATCGTTCTTGCCGTGTGGGACTGAAGCAGGTCGTCCACATTCTGCGTGATGCCCGTGGCATAAGCGCCGTACTTTCGTACACGCTTCCAAAGGGTGAACAGGAAGTTTGCACTGTACTCGTGCTGGAACAGAAGGTAGATTTCATCGATGAAGATGAAGGTGTTCTTGCCCTTAGCTCGGTTCTGCGTAATACGGTTCAGGATAGAGTCGAGGACGACCAGCATACCGATGGGCATAAGCTGCTTGCCGAGGTCAAGGATGTCATAGCAGATCAGGCGGTTATCCGTGTCCACATTGGTTTTCTTGGCAAAGGTGTTCAGAGAACCGTTGGTAAACAGCTCGATGGCAAGAGCAATCTCCTGCGCTTCGGGTTCAGATTGCTTCAAAAGCTCTGCTCTGAAATCCTGCAAGGTCGGCACTTCGCCGGTATAGTTGTTCTGCTGATAGGTGCGGTAGACGCTTGCCGTACAGCGGTCAATGATGGACTTCTGCACTGCACCGAGGTTGTTGCCACCGATAAGCTGTTCGCACAGGGACATAATGAACTCGGATTTCAGAATGACGGGGTTTGCGCCATCGCCGTACTCCCGGTTCATATCCATCGCATTGATGTGGGTGGGAGAAGTGGCAGAGATGTTGATGATCTCGCCGCCCAGCGCCCGCACAAGGGGCGAATACTCTCGCTCAGGGTCAATGATGATAATGTCTGCGTTGCCGGCAAGCACCTGATTGATGATCTCGCCCTTGGCGGTAAAGGACTTACCACCGCCCGAAACGCCGAGAATAAACTCGTTGCCATTCAAGAGTTGCCGACGGTCTGCGATAATCATATTCTTGGAGATGACATTCTGACCGTAGTAAACGCCGTTGGTATGGCAAATGTCCTGCACCCGGAATGGAATAAAGACCGCAAGGCTCTCCGTTGTCAGTGTGCGGAACGATTCGATCTTGCGAACACCGAAGGGCATCGCCGTATTCAGTCCGTCAAGCTGCTGGAACTTGAGAACACCGAACTGGCACAGGTGTTTTCTTGCCGTAGTGAGCAGAGCTTCGGTGTCATTGTCAAGCTGCTCCTTGGTGTCCGCCGTGTGAACCATCGTCAGAACGGCAAACATCATTCGCTGGTCACGGGTCGTCAGGTCGTCAAGGAACTCCTTCATTTCCTTGCGCTGTTGTTCAATGTCGTAGGGAAGCTGTGCGGAGAAGTTGTTGTTGGCATTCTGCCTACGCTGCCAGTTGGTCGCATTGGTTTCAACGCCGAGCAAACGGCTTTCGGCTTCTCGCACGGCTTCATCCGTGGGTACGGGGATAACATCAATGGACATCATCAGATTGCGGTTGAGGTCGGTCATTTCCGCAACCATACTGTCCTTGATATAAGAAGCGTATTCTCGCAGAAACAGCACTCTGCCGTAACGCTCACCGATCTTGAAATAGTCGCCCGTGAACTCCATCGAATCAGGGCAGATGAAATCCTTGAAGTCGTGTCCCTTTCTGCGGGTTTCCTTGATGTCAAAGCGAAACTCCGTTTCTTCACCGGCACGGTAAAAGTCGTGGAAAATGCGGAGCCGTTCATCCGGCTCCAGCTCCACGCACTTACTGCCGAGCCGTCCGAAGTGGGCGATCAGGTCAGCTCCCACACGGGCAAAGTAGTTTCTCGCTTCCTCAACATTCTTCTTGCACACCGAAATGGTGATGTACTTCTCCTGAATGATAGAGTTTGCGCCGGTTGCTTTATCAAGGAGCATCCGATTGTACTCCTCACGGAACTCGTCAAGCGCATCGCCCTTCAGGGGGAGAAGAATGGTTTTCTCAAAGTTTGCACGGTTCAAACGGCGGTTGTTAATGGTGATCTTGGTGGTTGCGCCGCTGTCAAGGCTGTTGAGCAGCTCCGAATATTCAAGGAACATAGCTTCCTTATCCTCACGACTGGCGACAGCATAGTTGATGTCGCTGAACTTATAGGTCTTGGAGAACTTATCTCTGCCCACCTGAAAAATACCGTCGTCGTAAATCGCCTTGATGGGGATCACATCCTGAACGCCCCTCGGCACAACAAATCGTTCTTTATCCTGCTTGAGCAGGTTGCGAAGCGTTTTAATCATTGGCTTTTGATACCTCCTTCTGCTTGTGTTCCATTCCCGGCTTCATCATCTCGTAGTAGGTGTTGGTAGAACGGAAGGTCAGTTTCTTTGGCATCAGAAACTCGGATTTGAACCAAGCCCATACGAACTTTTCCGCCGTCATTCCGTTGTACTTAATGAAGCCGAGAGCCGCAAAGGGTGCGGCTCCCAAAATGCACATCCACGATACGGTTTCCGTGCCGACATATGGCTTGAGCAGGAAATAGAGTCCCACTGCCACCACGCAGGCACAGGCAGAAAAAATGAACTGTCGCATAGACAGTCCAAAGAACATTGCCTCCGTATAGTTTCGGATTTCTCGGTTGATCTTAACTTCCATTGAAGCTCCTTTCTCTGCGATAGCTTTCCTTTGCCTGACGGATTTCCTCGGCACAGACGCATTCATCCGCAAGGCAATTCACCTTGCCTTTGCGTCTGCCACCATAGTACAGACAATATCGGCAATCGCAGTCCTCAAGGGTAAACCCCTTGAAGCGGTTATAGATTTTGGTGTTGTTTTTCATAGTGCGCTCCTTACAGTCCCATCATCTCTCGGATAATGCGGTCGCTCATCTTGACCGAGCCAACGAGAACGAGCATATTAAAGAGCAGTTCGCCTATATAACTCCACACCTGCGTGACCGCCGCCGCATCGGGGTTTACTACGGGCGGTGAGGACGCAAAGAGCGAGAAGATGATGCAGGACAGCACGATCACTGCCCCCTCCAAGCAAACGGCGCAGTAGCTTTTGATGAAGGACTTGCCCACATTCTGACTCGGTTCACCGGCGAAGGTGGAAAGCGGAATGGGTGCAAGTGCCGTATACATATAGAGCTTAAAAAATCTCCCGTACACGGTCATTATCAGGATGAAAGACATTACGGTGATGAACAGCCCTCCGATGAGCGTGACAGCCCATAGCGGGATACTCTCGAAGAAGCCGCAGTCCTCAATAGTCGTTATCATTTCAGCCGGCAGAACCGTCTGTTGCGGTGAACCGAAGCCTGCCGAACTCATAATTGTCGAAATCGTTCCCTGCACGATATTGAACAGGGCAAGCATAAGCTCCATACCGTAGGTGATGGCACCCTTGGCGATGGCAAAACGAACGAACAGCTTCAGAGCGTGTTCCGGTTTCTTGACTTCTGTGAACGAGCCGCAGGTTTTCACCATACCGGCGACAAAGAACAGTACAAGGAGTGCAAGTCCGATAGACTGCACTGCGCCGTTGATGTTGACGATTACGCCCCATATTCCACCGCCTTTGAAGTCCTGCGGCGTTGTCGTAATAAGCTGCCAAATCTCAGCCAGCTTTTCGTTCCAAGTTTCCAGTGCGTTTTCAAGGTTTTGTACGACCCAGTTGTCGCTCACGAAAAGCACCTCCTTTTCATAGAGTTAAGGGGTGCTCCCGATTTTTCGGGAACACCCCTCGGTGTGAAATTTCTTAGCCGACAATCAGGTCGAGGATTTCCTTTGCAAAGGTGATGATGACGCCGCCTGCAAGGGTCAGGAAACCGTTCGCTCGCTGAGAGGGGTCGTGGGACTTCAGGGACAGACCGACCTGCACAACGCCGAAGCCCAACAGGATAAGACCAATGGCACGGATCAGCCCGAAGATAAAGGTAGACAGGTTGTTGATAACGGTAATGGGGTCGTTGGCGGCAAACGCCGTAACCGAAGTGCCGAGGACGAGTGCTGCACCCATAATGGCGGTGCAGTAAATGCGGAAGCCCTTCTTAATCTTGCCGGTCATAGGCAGCTTTTCGGTATGCTTCTCGGTGTTCTTCTTGAAAATGTTCATAGTAGTTACCTCCGTAATTTTGTTGTTGTATTGTTGTTGGTTTCCGAGTTGAAATCCTCATCGGACAACAGCTCATAGGTGGTTTCCGATACCTCTGTATCCGGCAGAGTATCGGGGTCGAGGTACTGCACCTCAATGGTCGCAACATTACTCGTGACCTTGCCGTGCTGATAGACGCCGCCTTTTCCGTCGGCAGTCAGGTCAACGGCGGGGTGCTTGAGAATGTCGTATTTCAAGTCCATCACGGGGAGTTCCCCTCGGATGAACAGAATGGCGTAGCGGTTATCAAGCATACGAACCTCATCCGGGGTCAGAAGCTCTCGACCGCTGATCTGATAGTTGGTGGAATAGTTTCCGCTTCGCCCGGAACTCTTTCCGTAAGTGTTCGTGTCGATGGTTTCCTTGCCCAGCAATTCGCTCACATATTTGTGGGTGGACTGCTCGTTGCCACCCAAGTAGAGGAACTCATCGCAGTTGCCGACGATGGATTCCCACTGCTTTTCAAACAGTGCCTTGAGCTGTGCCAAGTTCTGAAGAATGATGGACACAAACACACCACGGGAACGCATAACGGAAAGGATCTTATCGAAGTCGTCCGGCAGGCTGACATTGGCGAACTCGTCCATCAGGAAGTGAACGGGAATTGGCAATGCGCCGCCGTGAATATGGTCAGCAGAAAAGAAAAGCTGCTGAAATAGCTGGGTATAAAGGATGCTGACCAAGAAATTGAAGCTTGAATCGTTGTCCGGGATAATAGCGAACAGTGCCACTTTCTTTTCGCCCATAGAAGCAAGGTCAAGCTCGTCGGTGCAGGTCAGTGCCGCCAAGCTCTCCAAGTTGAATTTTTCCAGCCTTGCGGCAAGTGTGATCTGAATGGATTTCAGGGTCTTTGCCGAACCGGTGTGATAAGACCGATAGTATTTCAGAGCGATGTGGTCGGGTCTGTCCAGCTCTAAATCTGCAAACAGGCAGTCCAGCGGCGAAGGTCGTGGATCTTCCTCATTGTCGATGGCAGCCGCTTGCAGCATCTCCATTACCATTGCAAAGTTCTGCTCATCCTCCGGTGCTTCGTAGTGAAGATAATAGACGAGAGCAGACAGCAGCATTGAAGCTGAGGTGTCCCAAAAAGGGTCGTTACTTTGTGACCCCTTTGGCGTTGTGCTCTTGAACAGATTTGTCACAAGCCGTTGCACATCGTTGTCCGAATGGAGATAGACAAACGGGTTGTAGCAGTGGCTCTTTTCCATTGAGATCAGGTCGAGAACTCTGATCTCATAGCCCTTTTTCTCCAGCAGATTTCCCACATCCCGGACGATCTCGCCCTTCGGGTCAAGAATCACGAAGCTGGTATTTGCCTGCATCAGATTTGGCTTACAGTAAAAGCGGGTCTTACCGGCACCGGAACCGCCGCAGACAAGGGTGTTCAGATTGCGGCGGTGTTTCTTGCCGTTGAGTCCGATACGGACTGCCTGTGTCATCAGCTTGTTTTCGGACGGTGGGTTCTGCCGGTATTTCTTGTCCACGGCTTTGGCATTGCCCCACTTTGCGCTACCGTGTTCCTCCCGGCGTCGGTAGTTCCTGCGTGTAGAGAAGTAGATACCGATGCCCATTCCATAGCAGAGAAGCAAAACGAGGACAGTTTTTACACTGTCCTCGCAAAGCACTATATGAAACGGGTCGCTCATCACATTCATCAAGCTCGGCAGTATCTCCGGCAAGCCACCCTTAACGGATGGTGCAATGAGAAGTCCGAGCCACACAATCGGCAGGATGCCGAGTACGGCGAGAATGATGGAGGTCTGTCTGTCGTTATCTCGATTCACGACAGGAGCAGTCCTTTCTTTCCACTACCTTGAACTTTTTCTTTGGGGCATACCCGACCTTGATGATAAGATCGTCCACGGCATCGGTGGATTTACCCTCATTCATCAGTTCGGTTTTGGTATCGTTCAAAGCTCGAATCACTACGCCGTGTTCATAATCGTCCAAGGCGATGTGATAGCGTTCCTCTTTCATCGCTCACACCTCATCTTTCCTGATCTTTGCTTCGGTCTGCTCGGCGACGGTAGATTTCCTCCGACACACGAGAGCCGATCTCGCTCATCGCAGAACGGGTCTTGGAAAGCTCCGCACGAATTTCCTTTGGGGACTTGCCCGCCAGCTCCTCCGGGATACGGTCAATGGCGAAGTTCTTCACATCCACGCCAAACTTACGGCAGAGCATATAACCGACGCAGACAGCAGAGAAGCCCATATCCCTGCGGCTGTATGCTTCGCAGTTCATTGCAAGCTGAGCGTGACCAAGCTCCTGTGCCACGCACTGGCAGAGGGCAACGCTGTCCCCAATGTCCCGCTTGATATAGAGGGTCTGATCCTCGTTCTTATAGAACGCTCCCATATTGGGAGAAGGCAGCTCCTCCACAGTGCTCACATCAATGGGAGCCGTGTCGAGCATAATGGCAACGAGCTTTCGGGGATCACGGTCAAGGGTAGGTGCAGCAGGCTTCTTTCCGCTGGTCTGCGCCACATCGAATACCTTCTTGACATTGTAGGCAATGCCGGTAGAGCCGTCATTCTTGGTGTATTCAACAGGTTCAAGAATGGACAGGCTCTTAGCACCCTTGTTGATCTTCACGCCGTCCTCCTGCCAATCACGAAAATCCTTAAGCTGAGTTGCCTGCGGCTGCTGCTTATAAATGAGCAGAGCGTTGGCGGCAGAATAGCGATCCATTCGTGCCTGCGTATCGAGATATGCCCTGAACTTGTCGGGGTCACGGACGATCTCAGTAGCGGTATCGTCGATCATCTGATACACGGCATCCTTCTCCGCCTTTTTCTTGGCGGCGTATTCCTCCGGGGAGAGCTGCGGACGAGCCGCAGTCCCGGACTTCTTGGGAGTGAAATTGTTAGTCATAGCTGATTACCTCTCTTTCGATTTCTTATGCTTTTTCGGCTGGGTGTGAACCGTCTGACGGTTCGGTTCGGGAGTCTTGCTTTTCTCCTTGGAAAGCGCAGGCTCGGCACGGTCTGCTTCCTTGTCAGCTTTTGCAGCAGTCTTGTAGCGCTCCAGCTTTTCTCTCACGGAAGGCTTCTTGTCTGCCTGCTTTGCTGTACCCCGGTCAATAGCCGTACCGCTGATCTCGGAGCTTCGCTCGGACGGAGGGCTTTTTTCCGTCTTTGCGACCGTAGGGTTTTCGTGGGACTGACCTTCTTTCTGCAAAGGCTTTCCCATTGCTTCCTCCACGATGATCTCGCCCTTGGTTTTGGTCGGCACTTCCCGCACCACCGCTTCACGGTCAGCCTTGTCCTGCTCTGCCTGCGTGATAACGCCTGCCTTATCGACCTTGCCGATCTCGAAGCGTTCCACAATGCGCTGAATTTTGGAAGCGTCCTCTGCACGGGCGATAATATCCACGGGTACATCATCTCCCTTGGCGCTCTTATCTCTCAGGACACAGTAGAGAACGCCATAGCGCTTTGCCTGTTTGGTGAACTGTGCCAAGTCCTTGTTCGGGATAGAAAAGACTTTCAGTTCCTTGCCGGACTTGATCATATTGGTGAGCCGTGCCTTGCCTTTGGTCTGCTGTTCCTGCTTCAACACGGACACGAGAAGCAGGGCGACATTCTTTGCCGCCGAGCCTGTAAGTTTTGCGGCAACTTCAAAGCCTTCAAGCGAGAGCCTGACGACCTGCTCAGCCGCATCACCGCCGTTGTTCATAGTTGCGGTTCTCCTTTCGTTTTGATTTTTCTTCCTCTGCTCGGACTGCATCCACCTTTTCCTCGATAACCTTGGAACGGACAGCGATGTCCTGACAGAGTTTGACCTCCTTGCGGAGTTCCTTTAACTTCTCGGTAAGAAGCGAGATACTTGCCTTTGCCTGTGACAGCTCTGCATCTGTGATGTTCACTTTTCGTATTTCATTTCGGAGGTGCGTTCTGTCGGCAGTTAAGGTCTTGACTTGCTCCTCGACCGAGTGCTGATATGAAAAAAGCTGCTCGTCTGTACCGATGTGGTGCTTGCCGAGCAGCGTGACTTGTTTGGTGAGTTCATCTATCTTCATCAAATCTTCTTTGAAAAGGTAGTGAACTCGTGCGTGATTCTGTTGTCCTGCCTTGTACTTCGGCAGATAGCCGAGCCGGTAGCAGTAGTAAAGGTACAGCCCATACAGACCGCCGACTTTTCCAATTCTGTCGCTCCGTGTTCTGAGCCGGTATTGCTTCGGTCGGTAGGTTTTAGGCTGAAACGGCTCGAAGTCGATGTTATCACGGTTTTCAATGAGCCGCTGTGTAATGCGCTCTTTGGTGTATTCCTCACCGAGCCTGTGCAATCGAATGGGGCGCTCATCGCCCTTGCCCTTGATCGCCCAATACTTCCGTTTGGGATTGGAACTGAGGGTGTAGCCCATTTCAGAGAGGTGATATTCAAGTTGCCGAAGGTTGTGACTCATTGCAATGGCTTCATCCAGTGCAGTACGGGCAAGGTTGTAGCGTGTGGGCATACCGGCTTTATCCTTTTGGGTCAGATACTTTGCATCGGGATAACGCTCCGGTTCCTTGATCGTGCTGATACCGTACTTTTCACAAATGCGGTCAGCTTCCTTATAGAACTTAAACCACGAGGTATCCCGGCAACGCTTCCCATCGACAAAGGAAACAGAGTTGATGACAAAGTGGCAGTGCAGATGCTCTGTATTCAGATGGGTCGTCACCAACACCTGATATTTCTTGCCCCAAACGGAATTTGCGAACTCCATTCCGATATGCTGGGCAAGCTCCGGTGTGATGTCGGTTTCCTTAAAGCTAAGATAGCCGTGATAGGCTTGGATGCCGTCTGTCTTATCGAACTGTTCCTTGACAGTGACAAACTGCTCACGGGCAATCGCCGAAGTGCAGTTGATCCCCTCACAGAATAATTCCTGCTCGGTTTTCTCGCGCCGTTTTTTACATAGTTGACAACATCACGAAGCGCCTGATAATCGGCGTCGCTGTACTTCTTTGACTTTGTGGTTTTCTCAGGATTGGAAGCGTAGTCGAGAACGGTCGCAAGGCGAACCGTGACCGGCCACAGCTTACTTACTGCCATTTCAGGTTGCTCTCACCGGGACGGAGAAACTGGCGCTCCATATCTGCCTGAAACTTGTGCAGGCGCTCCAGCTCGCTATTCAGTTTCTGTGTGTCGATAAAGCCAAGGGCGTTTGCCTTGACGGAGATCTGATGGATGTTATTGCCGATGGCGGAGAACTCCCGCATCGCATCATAGAAACGGTCGTCTGGTTTTTCCTTTGGCTCATAGCCACGGATCAACAGACGGACGAGCGCCGCTTCAGAGAGGCAGGTTTTCTTGGCTTTCTTCTGCAAGTCCTGCGCTTCGTCACGGGAAAACCAAAACTGCTTCTTGATCGTTCTTTTCATAAATGGACTTCATCCTTTCTCTTGAAATGTGTGGTGCTTCTTGCACGGGGTATTAGGGGTTCCCCCTAACGAGGTCTTTTTGCGGCGCTTTGAAAAGCGGAGTAAAAAGGCACTGCTCGTTAAGATAATACAGAGCGTTCGGGGGAACCCCGTTCTCATTGAGATCAGCGTTCTTTGTCCGCCCTGATGGGCTTAAAAGGTACGGCTACGATCTCATTGTTGACTCTCATAAAGCGTTCGGGAAACTTGAATTTCTCACGGTATTTCTCTGCAAGATCGGGCGGGAGGGACTGGAACTTCTCTGCATCAAAGGGCGCATAGGCAATGAAAAACTTCCCGCAGATAATGTCCAGCATCTCACGGGAAGGCTCAATCATATAGCACTTTTCAATTTTCCAAGCGTTCTCGCCAAACATATAACCGTCCAGTCTGACGCACGGGTCAGTTCCGTCAAGGCACGACCCGAAGATGGAATAGCCACCCATTCCAGCCTGAAACGCCTTGTTGTTGGAGCTGACGCCATAGGTTCTTGACCTCTCATCGTATGGCTTGTCAAAGCTGTCCTGCGTGAAAACGATATAGCCGGAAAGGTGTTCTTTGCCCTCATTTTCCGCTTCACAAAAGCGGCTACGCATCTCGGCAAAGGTCATTTCAACGGCTTGTGGCTCTCCATAAACCGCCCGATTCGGGGTCAGCCCATTGACCTTGCCCTCCTCATTGCAGATGATGGCGACCTCATCTTCAAAAGGCATATATTCCTCAATATCGCCGCCGACCACCTCCTGCATCGCTTCCAAGGTATCGTCGATCTCTATCATCTTGGGGTACTTGTTCGGCTCAACAAGCAGGACGGAAATCTTTCCGTCGCTTGCATTCACCGGCTCCTTGCAGAGTGATTTGTCGAAAGAAATCGACTTGAACCCGATACTGTCCACGAAGTAGAAGCCGGGATTCAGGGTGTCACTCTCCCTGATTTCGACTACATCCGATACGGAAAGAGAGCGTCCCTTGTAGTCGGCAGGATGGTCAACATTGAACTTCTGATAGATGTTTTCGAGGGAGATGCAGTCCATTTTGCCGTCATAAACTCTGTCGTAAGCGGCTGCGTTGACTTCCTTAGTGCCTTTGATTTTTTCGAGGGATTCCATTCCGATGAAGCACACATTGGCGGTATCCCTGTCCACATTGATCTGATAAATGCTAAACTCAGTCATCGTTCATTCGTCCTTTCTTTGGTTTTGTTGCGGTGGATACCGAGCTGGAAACAAAGAAAGTCATTGTAGTCCTTGCCGCAGGGCGGAGGGCTGTCAATGACTTCATACTTGCTCGGCAATATGGTTTTCAGCGCAAGGCTGGCTTTTCTTCCGGCATTGTCGTTGTCAAAATGCAGGAAGATTTTCTTGATCTGCGGCTTATCATCGAGATACTTCACAAGAGCAGCAGGCGTGGTGCTTTCCTCGATTTTCTCCTTGGGCAGATACACACCGGCGAGGGAAACGAGGTTGTCTTTCCGCCAATCTCTGCCCGCCATCTTTTCAAGCGTCGCATAGGAAAGCAGGTCAATGGCACACTCAAAGAGATGCACCGTGCCGCTGTCGCTGTCTGCGATCCGAAAAGAATAGTGCTTGTCACTGCCGGAGCAGTCACCCAAAACACGGCGGTCATTGGTCGCTCGGTAGGACGCATAGCGAGGGGTATTTTTCTCATCAAAGCCCACGCACACAAGATTGCGATACGGCAGGCTCTCGAAAATCAGCCCCTTGTCAATGCAGTATTGTATGATGGTATAGTCGATGCCCCTGCCGAAAAGATACTCTGTAATTCTTTCTGTGGAAGCACTTTTATCCGGCAGAAGCAAGATTTTCGGCTCCGTTTTCTGCTTTGGCTTGACTGTCGTTGACGGCATTACTGCCGCTTTTCCCATCAGCGTTTCGACCGCCTCTACAAAAGAACAGCCCTTGACTTTCACAAGATAGTCAAGGGCATTGTAGCCGCCGATGCGCTGTGACCACCACATCCACTTGCCGTTAGAAATCTTCAGGCTGTCGTGAGTGCGGGTGGTATAATTGTTGCCGGAAATGCGGACAAGCTCCTGCGGCTCACAGCTTTGCAGATAGGTCAACAGGTCGATTTGCCGTGCCTGTTCCACCACCTCCGGGGGGATATACGGCATAAAATCACCTGCTTTCCCGGTGCTGTTTCTTCTCCTGCCGTTGCAGGCTCTTATCCGCTTCCGTTTCGATGGAGTCCCGGATGGTATCCATATGCTCGGTTTCTCTGTCCCGGAACTCCTTATACACATCACTCAGAGGACAAGGGGAACGAAGGAAAGCCCTTGCCTTTTCCGGCTCAAGCTCCAGCTCCTCCATACACATCACGATGTCCTCCCGCATCGTGTATTCGTAAGTATGATTGAGAATTTCGGACGGCTCCTGACGCACAAGCCAGTCCCGGTATTTGTCCTGCTCGGCTTTCATTTTCTCATAAAGACGAGCGTTGTAATCTGTTTCGTTCATAGCGAACACCTCCTTCAAAATAGAAATAGCCGCCTGATTTCTTTTGAAAACCAAGCGGCTATGTGTCGGCAGTATGAGATCATTCCCATACCGCATTAGTCAGCGTTCCAAGTCCCTCTGTTTCTTTTCGGGCAGTTCTTCACCCTCATCGGGTTCACCGCCGACGATTTCGTTCTCACGCTTATCCACATTGAGCAGGGCGTTGAGTTCATTCAGCCGGTCGGTCTTGGCTTTCAATTCTTCCTCCTGTGGGAACGGTCTTTCCACATCGACCTTCGCAGTTTCAAACTGCTTTTTGAGGTTATCAAGCTCCATTTCGTTCATCTCCAAACGCTTTGGAAGCCCCTCCAGCGCATTATCCAAGCGGGTGATATTACCGAAGGTGTCCGTGCCGAGGGTTACGGGATAGCCAAGCTCACCCTTGAGCCGCACTTTGTATTCTCTTGCTTCAAAGTACAGCTCCATCGTAAAGCCACGGTACTCACCGAGGGGAATGGGTTCGGGATTCGTCATTTCCTTACACGCCTCCAAGATGGCGTTGCCGGCATCCGCTTTCTCTGAATAGAAAGCACCCTTGACCGTCATACCAATAAAGGTTTCATCAGACGGCTTCGGGTACTCTGCCACTCTTTCAATATCGGATTTTAGTCCCGCAATTACATCCGAGCGCCGTGCGATCTCCTGCGGATAGAACTTGATGATCTTGTCCTCCAAAGCATATTTTTCGGAAAGGAAGCTGGACTTTAAGAGCCGCAGCTTCTGAACCTGAATGTCCAAGTCCATCTTCTCTTTGATGTGGGGATTGCCGGTCGCCAGCATTTTGATTTCAGCGTAAGACAGTGCGGTTTCGTCAATATCTTCGCAGGAGCGTACCGGCGATTTGCTGGTCATTATCTGCGAAGCGAACTTCTGCTTGCCTTCCACGAGCTGATATAAGTAGGCATCAAAGGTTTCTTCCGTCACGAAACGGTAGATGTGAACCTCTGCATTTTCGTTGCCTTGCCGGATACTTCTGCCGAGCCGCTGTTCCAAGTCAGAGGGTCGCCACGGGCAATCGAGATCGGAGGATGCGGCAAGTTTGTTCTGCACATTCGTACCGGCTCCCATCTTCTGCGTACTGCCCATCAGGATGCGGACATCCCCTCGGCGCACCTTCTTGAACAGCTCCAGCTTCTTCGCTTCGGTATCTGCTTCGTGGATGAACTTGATTTCATCGGCGGGTACACCACGGGCAATCAGCTTCTGTCGAATGTCGTCATAGACATTGAAAGAGCCGTCGTTTTTCGGCGTAGACAGGTCGCAGAAAAATAGCTGGGTCAACCGCTTCTCGCTGCCACGCTCCCAAGTTTCAAACATAGCGTCCACGCAGGCGTTGAGCTTGCTGTCCTCAAAATCAGGGAGCAACGGATTGATAAGCCGCTGGTCAAGTGCCAGCTTTCTGCCGTCGTTTGTGATCTTGAGCATATTATCCACTCTTGCATCAACCATACCGTTCCGCACCCTTTCGGCTCTTTCCGCAAGCCCCGCAACCATATCCCTTTGGATTTCAGAGGGCTTCACCGAGATATTGTGAAAGACCGCTTTCGGCACTGGCAGGTCAAGCATATCTGCCGTTTTGATGTCTGCGATTTCCTTGAACATCGCCATCAGCTCCGGTAAATTATAGAAGCGGGCAAAGCGTGTTTTGGCTCGGTATCCCGTTCCTTCGGGTGTAAGTTCTACTGCCGTAATGGTTTCTCCGAAAGTGGAAGCCCAGGCATCGAAGTGCTGCAAGTTGTTCTGAACAAGAGTGTTGTACTGCAAGTACCGCTGTATGGTGTAAAGCTCGACCATCGAATTGGAGATCGGCGTTCCTGTCGCAAACACTGTCCCACGCCCTCCGGTCAGCTCGTCCAAGTACCTGCATTTCATAAAGAGGTCGCTGGATTTCATCGCTTCGGTTTGAGCAATGCCGCCTACATTTCGCATTTTGGTAAAGAGAAATAAATTCTTGTAGTAGTGGCTCTCATCAACGAAAAGCCTGTCCACACCCAACTCCTCAAAGGTTACGGTATCGTCCTTTTTGGATTGGTCGTTGAGCTTATCGAGCTTCTGCTTGACAGATTTCTTTGTGCGCTCCAGTTGTTTTACGGAGAAGTTATCTCCACGGTTCTTTTCAGTTCCGTAATGCCCTCCGTAACTTCATCAAGCTGCTGTTCGAGGATCGCCCGCTGCCGTTCAATGGACATCGGTATTTTCTCGAACTGCGAATGCCCGATAATGATGGCATCGTAATCGCCGGTGGCAATTCTGCCGCAGAACTTTTTACGGTTCTTGGTTTCAAAGTCTTTCTTCGTTGCCACCAAAATATTGGCTGAGGGATAGAGCTGTAAGAACTCCGATGCCCACTGCTCAGTGAGGTGGTTGGGTACGACAAACAGGGATTTACTGCACAATCCAAGCCGTTTGGACTCCATCGCCGCCGAAACCATCTCGAAGGTTTTCCCTGCGCCCACGGCGTGTGCAAGCAGCGTATTCCCGCCGTATAGGATGTGCGCCACCGCATTTCTTTGGTGTTCCCGAAGCTCGATTTCCGGGTTCATACCACTGAAAACGATGTGACTTCCATCGTACTCACGGGGACGCAGGCTGTTGAATTTCTCGTTGTAAAGGATGCAAAGCCGTTCTCTGCGTTCAGGGTCAGACCATACCCAATCCTGAAAGCCCTGCTTGATCAGCTCCTGCTTTGCCTGTGCGATTGCCGTTTCCTTCTTGTTCAGAATGGCTTTCTTTTTGCCATCTGCGTCCTCTACATAGTCGAAGATGCGGACATCCTTAAGGTTCAGTGTTTCCTCGATGATCTTATAGGCGTTGATGCGCCCCGTACCGTAGGTGCTGTATGCCTTCACATTGCTGCGGTCATAGGACTTGCCCTCAATGTTCCATTCGCCGGTATAGGCAGAGAAGTGAACCTTGATGTTCCACTGTGCGTACCTTGGTGTCCCCAAGAACTCAAACATAAACTGTTCGACAATTTCGGTCGGCAACCAAGTAGCACCAAGCCGAACGGCGATCTCGCTGGCGGTCAGGTCTTTGGGCTGCACCCGTTCCAGTGCTTCCACATTGACGGTGTAATCTTCGGGGTAAAGCTCCGCCGACTTTCGGGCGAGTGCCAACTTTTCACGGACATTGCCGGAGAGGTATTCGTCTGCCATCAGGTACTTTGCCTGCGTGGAATTGCCGTACCCGTACATCGGGTTCAGGAAGATAACGCCCTTCAAGTCCGCAAAGATTTCTTCCTCGGTCTTGCCGGTCAGCTCGCACATATAATCCATATCCACACGGGCTTTTTCGCCCATAGAAACGGCAAGTGCTTCGCTGGAGGTATCTACGGAAGTGACCGGGGTGTGTGGCTTGATGGTTCGCTTGTAGAATATATCCGCCTTGCGTTCAAGCTGCCCTTCATCGCCCAAGACCTCAAGAGCCGAGAGCAGAGAAAAGGAGCTGTCCTGCGAAAATGCGGAGATGTTGGCACGGCTGTTGATAAGTCCGTACTGCTTGGAAAAGGTATCATAAAGAGCGTTTAATCGCTCCTGCTCCGCTTTAATTTCCGAGTCGGGGTAATCCTCTGTCTGCAATTCAATCAGCTTTCTGACCGAATCACGGATGCGGATCATACCCTTTATGCGGTTCTCTGCGGTAGCCGATACCTCCACCGGAGCCATACGGCTGTTTTCTCGGAAGTAGATTTTATCGTCCAGCACCGTATAGGAGAAGTTACGGACGGTGGGATCTGCGGGAATGGAATTGTCCTCCTCTGCAAGCTCATCCTCCACCTCATATGCGGTCAGCTCACCGTGAATATTGGAAACGGCTTCGCCGAGTTGCTCGGCAAGGTCTGCCCCCTCGTAAGGGACGCAGGTGGCTTCGGGACCGAAACGCCCCGACACCATTTTCATCTCTCCGAGTATCATTTCGGGATGCTCAACAAAGTAGCTGTTCATCAGGATACCGTTTTCATCTGTGCCGAGCTGTACCCAATCCGGCTCTATATCCACAATGCGATCACGCTTTTGCAGAATAAGAATGTCCGAAACGACCTCCGTTCCGGCGTTACCCTTAAAGGTGTTGTTCGGCAAACGGATAGCACCAAGCAGGTCGGCTCGCTGAGCAATATACTTTCGGACAGCGGAGTTTTCCTTGTCCATTGTGCCTTTGCTGGTGATGAGAGCCATTACGCCGCCCGGACGGAGCTTGTCCAAGGATTTGGCGAAGAAGTAGTCGTGAATGAGGAACTTGTGCTTGTCGTATCGCTTGTCAGGAACCTTGAAATCCCCGAAGGGTACATTCCCCACAACGGCATCAAAGAAGCTGTCAGGGAGATTTGTTTCCTCAAAGCCCTGTGCGGCGATAGAGGACTTTTGATATAACTGCTGTGCGATACCGGCAGAAACCGTATCCAGCTCCACACCGTAGATCTTGCTTTCCTTCATTTCTTCGGGAAGCATACCGATAAAATGCCCGATGCCGCAGGACGGTTCCAAGATGTTTCCCTCACGGAAGCCAAGCTGTTTCATCACCTTATACACGGCATTGATAACCGTTGGAGGCGTGTAGAAAGCGGTCAGAGTGCTTTCCCTTGCGGAAGCGTATTCCTCCGGTGTCAGGATGTTTTTCAGCATCCCGAACTCTGTCTGCCAAGAACCGGCTCGCTCATCAAAGGCTTCGGGAATACCGCCCCAGCCAACATACTTGGAAAGAATGATCTGCTCGTCCGGTGTGGCGAAGCGGTTTTCTTCCTGACACCTTTTCAGAACGGTGATCGCCGCATAGTTGCGGTGGAAGCGTTCTTTCTTGTTGACCTCCTCGACCTCGTGAGAAGCAAGGTCAAAGGTATGACGGTCTGCCATTGGGATTTCGGGATGAATATCAAAGGTCTGCACCCGGCTTTTCTTCGGATGCTCCCAAACAGGGGTAAGAGGTGCTTCCACCTGTGCAAGTTCTTCCTCGGAGAGATAAACAAGGTCGTCAAAGGACAATGCTTGCAGTCCTTTTTCGGTCAGTTCTTCAATGGACGAATACTGCACACTTCGGACGACCTTGCCGTCTGCAAGAGTTTCGATGCGGAAATCCAAAAGATTGACCCTTGCCTGTATTTCGTGCTTGTCGTCCTCAGTCGTGGTGTAGGCAACGCCGACATCAGTAAGATCGGTGTAGTCCGCACCATCCTCACGCTGATACTCCTCACGGCAAAAATCATCAATGAGATGCTTCGCCTTGTCCAGAGCATTTTCCGGCAAATACGGGCTGTCGATGATCTCAAAGCCCTTGGGCGGTGGGTCAAGCTGTGCGATAAAACCGTGCGGAATCGTGTTGCCGTCCTTGTCCTTATACAGAACAATGCTCATCGGCACACCGTAGTAGTTTTCCTCCTTGATGTCCTTCTCAAACTGATAAGGACTGGTGTACTCGATGCTTTCACCGACCTTGCCGTCCGTGCCGAGATAGTCGATCCTGCCGATAGGTTTGGACTCGACTGGAGCTTCCTTTGTGGTGGAAACCACGGTACGGGTACTGCGTTCGCCGTCCTCCAAAGAGTTGACCTCAACATCGTACCCTCTGTCGGTCAGCATTGTAAGGTAGGTTTCCAAGCGGTGCTGCGGAAATCCTACCATTGGGACACGAGTGTTGTGATCAACGGCACGGGTCGTCTGCGTCAAGTCAAGAGCAGTCCCGACGACCTCTGCGTCATCGGCATAGGCTTCAAAGAAATCACCCACCTGATACAGCAAAAGGCTACTCGGATTGTCTGCTTTGGTTTTAAGATACGCCTGATAGAACTCCGGCAAAGCAGCATCCTTTGGCTTTTCTCTTTCTGCCGTCTGTCTGATACGCTCCACAACGCTCTGCGGCAAGTCCTGCACATAGAAGGTGATCTCACCTTCGGGGGAGATGTGGGCAATGTTCTGATAGTCCCCATTGACCTCCACGGCACGGTTCCAAATGGTCAGTCCGCTGCCGAGATAACCCATCCCGATGTCGAACTCGACCGCCTTTTCTTCGGACTGTTTATTAGCGACCTTCAAATGGTCATTCAGTGGGTTCTCCTGCACCTTGCTGTCGAATTCAGCTCTCGTCATTTCCTTGTTGAAAAGCGGAAACTGCGTATCATAGAGCATTACACGCTCATCATCAAAGGACAGGATTTCATACTCGTTTGCGCCGAGATAGACGGTGCTGCCGAGATGGTATTCATATCGCTCATTTTTCGGCTCCGTCTTTTCGGACGGTGCGGTAGACAAGATTTCTCTGTTCCTTCGTTCCTCGGCAAGTGCTGCACGGCGTTCCTCCTGCTTTTGCAGCCACTCAGGGTACTGTGCCTTTTCCTTGGGGTTCAGGTAACGGTCGAGTTTTATCAGCTCTGCAATACGCTTCTCCACCTGACTCCATTTCAGGTCGATATGAGGTTTATCACTTCCGATGCCTTTAGAAATACGGATGCCCTTGCCGTCGTGCTGCTCATCAATATTGGCTCCGACGATTACGGGATAAGCACCGCCCCAGCCGTATTCATTTTTTAGGAAATCGGCATTTTCCTTTGCAGACAGGCTCTTGTGGAACTGCTCATAGATTCGCATTTTCCCCTCAGAGATGCCGCTGCCACGGGTGAGAACAGCGTCGATGATCTCCTGAGAGAAAGTAAAAGCAGAGGGCTTTCGTTCCTCTGCTCCTGCTGTCATCAAGCTCAACTGCCCGTCAATGGACGGCAGCGGCTTCATCGTGTCCTGCAACTCCCCAAGCAACCGCATCGCTTCAAAGTGCTGGGCAATTACGCCCCAATCATAGAAACTCTGTGCCGTGCGGGAGAGATAACTGCCCTCCCAAAGCTGCAACACATTCTGATAGGTCTTATAGCCCACACGCCGACCGTCACTCAGAATGACCTCGGTATAGTCGTTGTTGAAAATGCGCTTGATATAAGAAATACGGGCGTCCTCATCAGCGGTAGCTTCAAAGAATGCCCGTATCTCGTCTTTACTTGCTTTCAGGTGCGGCGTAGTGCCGAGAATTTCACGAACGGTATCGTCACCGCCGAAGAACGGCAGGCTTTTATCCTCGTGGCTTCGGTCGTAATAGTCTAAGCGAAGATTACCTCCGTCATCACGATCTCCTGCACTCGGCTCCGGATGCTGTTCATCTTCCGAACCCAACTCATCATATCCGTCGCTTTCAGGCTCTCCGTCACGCCCTCCGACGCCGCCATCTGCTCCGTCAGCATCTGTTCCATCTCGTTCGCTCTGCGCTCCGTGTCGTTCAGATGCTCGTTCAGGGCGCAGCTCGTCAGCAGGTTGTAGTAGCGTACCTTGTGATGCTCCTTCAGGAACTTCTTCCGCATCCGGGCGTACCTGCCCATCGACAGCTCCGGCTGCTCCGGCATTGTCAGATCGGGGAGCAGATAATCCCCCTGCATCGTGTAAGTGATCTCGTTCATCATCAGGACTCCTTTCGGTTTTTTCTTTGCCTACATTGTAATCGGCTTTGGTTTTCTCTGCAATTATGCGATTTTGACGGTCGAGGGCAAGAATGGTGCGGGAAATCTCCGCAAGTCCCATCTCCGCAATATCGCTGGTGGCATAGCCGAGGGCGTTCAGCGTGGCAGGCGTCGTAAAATTCACCACATCCCGAAGATCATCGGGTTCAAAGTATTCTCCGGCTTCAATGCCCAGGCGGGTCATCGTCATATAGGCGACGCTGTTTCGCACCGCTGTTTTGAAAATGTGGGTGATTTCTTCTTCGGATACGCCGTCTAAGAAGCTGTCCTTCACGCTGTAAAGAAGGTCGGTAAGATAGTCGGGGATGTTGTCCTCTACGGCATTTCTTGCCGCCGACTCGATGGCAACGGCGAGGGTTTCCTTGTCGTTCAACTCTCCGAAGGTGCTTTCCAGCGTATCGATCACCTCTGCCGTGTATTCGTCCCGCATTTGCCAAATGGGAACTCTGCGGGAAAAGCGGTTGGGATGCGTGTCGGAAATATCGAAGTAGTGGACAAGCCGCTGGCGGCGTTGGTCGGCATCCTCAAAAACGGCAATGCCGTGTGCTCCACGATTGACCCATCGCCCGAACTTTTGGTTCCAGTCGTCGATCTGAAGAACGGCGGTGGCGTCCGGTCGCTGAGCGTGAACCAAAAGTTGCTCATCAAAACGCAGACGGTAGTTGTAGCAGGCAGAGCGCAGAAACGCTTCCCAGCTTGCGGGGTTTGCAACGACCGTTTTACAGGTTCGGTTATACAGCTCCGAAATGAAGTCGTATTTTCGTGCCATCGGCGGACACCTCCTTATCGTTCATAGTCTTTTGGCTTGATAGCTTTGCCGTTCTCATCATAGCTCTTGGGTTTGGCGGCAATGGAGTCCCACCGGATCATAGAACCGGCGAGCATCGCCTGCTCCTGCGCCTTGCTGACACCCAGCTTTTCATTGAACTTGTCTTTAATTGCTTCGTTCTCCGCACGGTTCCCATCGTTAAAACTTGTGGCGGTATAGCCCTTTTGCCAGCGGTCGATTTGAATGACTTCGCCGGTAGACGGGAGTATGGAATAGCACATCGGAGGCAAGGGCGGCTCCATTGGAGCGTAGGTACAGCCGCCTTGCTCCATACGCTCGGCAAACTCGCAAATGTGAAAGAGATTGCGTCCAACCTCTGTGTGATAGCTATCAATATAGCGGCAGGGATAGCTTTCCGTCTTACCGTCACGGTCGGTCACAATGATGCGCTCTCCGTCCGGGATACGGAACAACTCTTTATAGTGGCTGTCAATAAAGCGAATGTCCCGGTTGGCTTCTTCGATGTGCTTGTCCAGCCATTCCTTTACATAGCAGAGGCAGTAGAAGTTATAGTCGCCCCTCGTTGGATTACAGCGAAGCACGAACACATATTTCTCGGTATCTGCTCGGAAGCCGAACTCAGTGGTATAAGCACCCTGCATTTCGCTTTCCTTGTTCTCACGCCCATAACGCACCATCTGAGAACGGCTTTGAAGCAGTCCGTACTCCTCTGAGCGCAGGGCGTTGATTACATCGTCCAAGTCCCGCTTGAACTCATCGCTTTTCCATTGCGGTCGGGTATCAAACCAAGTGGTATAAAACTGATCGCCGCTTGAGCCGAAGTCCCCACGCAGATAACCGATATTGCCTGTCTGCCCTTGAAGCTGCGAGCTTTGAGCGTAGGTGTATTTGCGTTCGGGAACGGTCAGCGGTCGCAGTGTGAAATCTGTCATTATCGTTCACTCCTCTCTTGAGATACTCTTTGTTTCGGGATGTCAAAGCCGTAAACGGCGGCGATCTCATCCCCAAGTCGCCGGGTCAGCCGGGTAATATCGGCTCGTGTGGCTTTGCCGTGATAGATTTTATCTCTCAGGTTCTCCATCTGCGTTTCGGAAACGCCGTCTTTGAACACACGGTAGAGATAGTGATTTGTGCCGTCGTGGTGAGTAGCATCGGCACGAAGATCGCCATACTTATCTACATACCATTCGGTATAGTCGGTGTCGGCATACAGACAATCTCGGATGTTGCCGGAGGGGATGTCCTTGTAGCCCATCACTCTGCCGTTCCATCTGCCAATGTCGCCAATGACAATGATTGGCTGGGAAAGCTGAACATTCAGGTTGACTCGCTCATCGGAGAGGTAGTCGTAATTCGTTTCCTCCATCCACTCATAGAGTGCCTGCTCATCATTCGGGTCGTCGTCCAGTTCATTAGCTTCAAGGAACTCCTTGTAGTCCTCTCGCCAGTCGTCCACATCAAGGTTTTGGTTGCTCCAAATGATGTGGCGGTCATTCGGTCGTGTCGCTTGGCTCATCTGTTCCACCTCCCAAGTATGAGAAAAGACGATTCTTTGCGACCTGCTCCTGAAGCTCGGTGATGACCGTCATATCCGGCACGGTCACATCGGGGATTTTCAGAATCGTCGGCAAGGTCAGCGCCTTCAAGTCTTTTTCGGTTTTACAGCCTGCGTCAAAGAGCTTTGTCAGCACCTTCACTTTCTGCTGCAAGCCCTGCTCGGCTGCGGTTTTCTTTGTTGCCATAGAAATCTACCTCCTTATCGTTCGTGCTCCTTCTGAGGTTTCGTATGTAGCTTTCTGTCGAAATCACTTTTCCCGACCTCACCTTGCCACTCGAATAGTTCATTTTCTCCCGGACAGTAGAGTTTGCCGTTGTCTGCACACACAAACAGATCACAGTTCTTTATACTCGACTTCTTGTAGAACTCCGCATAGCTATATGAGGTTTTGCTTTCAGGGCAGTCTTTGCTCATAAAGCCAAGTTCAAAATCTCTTGCGGTATGAAGTGATATGAAATCAAGCGTATTTTCAGCTTTTGTGAACAAGCGATATGGGCTGAACATCTTGCCACCATACTCAAACATCAGCTTACTGCTTTGCGTATGCCGAAAAAGAATTGCTTTCTTTTCTGCCCAATCGGGCATACACTCCGGCTTTACTTCACCCAGCACATCCATACGCTCATAACGGGTATTCTTGCCGTCATAAAGGTTCTTGCAAAACACCGCACTGCCACGGCTGTTTGCCGAAGCGCCGAAGCCGCCGGTCACATAATAGAGTTGCCGGTCAGCTCGTTGGTACTCCGGCTTGAGGATTGCCGGGTTAATGGCAATGATTTTGCCGTTGATGTCGTTCTTATAGTGGTCGGGGATGCAGTCCGCTTGGGTGATAACCGTCACGGGAATATCCAGCTTTTCAACCTCTGCTCGGAACTTTTCGGCGTCTTGCTTGATGCGTTCTGCAAAGAACAGGGTAGCATCAATATAATCGCCGCCAACAGCGCATTCGGTAAACTTTTCAAATATGTCGTTGCGCTCTCCGTAGCAGCAGAGGAAGCGTTCTCCGTTGGTACTCTGCTCATTCTCGGCAAGGATGATTTCACGGGAACCGATATTCACGGCGCAGAGAACGGTGTAATCACCGACCTTTCTCTTTTCATTTTCCATAGAAATCACCATCCTTAGTTCATAACATAGTTGGAATAAAGATGCTGCATTCTCTTTCGTGCTTTTCGGCATTCGGGAGAACAAGCCAATTCTGGGTGTTCAGACTGGATTTTTGCTCTCGTCCTACGGACACTTTCAAAATGGGGTAGTTCGAGTTCCTTGTAGTTCTTCATCACAACCTCAAAAGGCATTTTTCCAACCGAGTTTTCATTGCTGTAAAAGCTGTTACACACGAGAAGATACAACATCATATCGTCGCTTCGTGCGTCAACATTGGTTTTGAGAATGGAAATAACCCTATCCTCAATCTTTTTGAGATGGTTCATTGCGTACCTCCTTGTGATATAGAAAAGGGGCGGAGTTTTTGCTCCGCCCCTTGAATAATCAGCTCACTTCTTGTTTTTCGATCTAATCTGCAAGAAGATAAAGCCGCCGATGATAAAGGCTACAAGTACGATAGCCACGATGGTTTTAGGTTCCATTAGTTACGATCCTCCTTCTTCTTTTTCTTGAAGCCGATAACGCCGCACACCGCAATGCCCACTGCGGACAGTCCTGCAAGGGCATAGAGCAGCGGCAGATTGGTTGTGTCGCCGGTCTTGGGCGTATCACGCAGAACATTGTGCATCTCCACAATGGTAGTGGAGCCGATCTTGACCGTTGCCTTCTTATCAGCAGGGATGACATACATCGAAGAAGCCGAGTTGCTCACCTCGGAAATGGTGTAGTCCCCGATGCGAAGCCCGTCAATGAAGATCTCACCCTTGTCGTTGGTTTCAAGGATAATGTCATAGCCATTTGCTCCGGTAATTCGGAAAGCGAAGCCCTTGACCTTCCCGTCAGAGGAGGTCTTGATAATTTTCAGGTTGCCACGCATTGCATCATTGACGAAGCCGACGCCTGCCTTGTTCTCCACCTTGTAGGTCTTGCCGTTGGTGTCGATCATCACTTCATACACGCCGGTATCAAGGACAAACCCCTCCGGTGCTTTGGTTTCCTTGACGAAGTAGCGACCGTAGAACAAGTCGTTCATACTGTATTCTCCGATTTCCTTTTCGGTCAGTGTGCCGAGCAGTTCATCACCGTCGTCCAGATTGCCGGTTGCGTTACTGTCCTTATAGACCTCAAAGGTCGCTCCGGTCAGTTTATTGTCAGGATATTCGGAATCCACCTTGGTCAGATGGATGTTTCCACGGACATACCTGTTGACGATTTCGATCTCCACGACCTGCCCGTCTGCGCCGATGGTCACGGGATAGATGGTGTCATCCAGCACGAAGCCGGCGGGCTGTTCGATCTCACGGACATACCAAGTGCCGTAAGGGATGCTCTCAAAAGAAAAACTACCATCTTCAGCAGAAGCGGTAGTCATCAGAGCATTTTCCTTTGTAAACTCGCCGTCATCCGTGCGGAACAGTCCGATCAGCGCACCGCCGAGGGAATCGCCGTTTTCATCGATCTTCTTACCGGAAACAGAACCGTAGATCAGCTTGTTTTCAACAGCATTCCCACCATTGACAGCGATTTTCACCACCGCTGTATCCTGACTGGCATACCCAAAAGTTACGGGATACTTGGTATCGGAGAGCTTGTAGTGGCTGTCGGTAGCAAGTTCCTGCACATAGTAGCTTCCAAAAGGAAGGTCAGTCTTGATTTTCGCCGTTCCGTCCTCATTCAGAGAGATGATCTCAACAAGACCATTTGCGGGAATGGAAGTGCCGCTTGCAGATACGATTTCCTCGGCGGCGAACAGTCCAAAGGAGATATTCTTCATTTCACCGTTTGTGCCAATGCCGAAGCGCTCATTCTGCTCGATGGACTTTACAAGGCTGATTTCCACCTTCTGACGCTCGTTCTCGAACGAAGTTGCCGTTTCCGTTACGGCAACATTCTGACCGGCGTAAACAAGCTCGACACAGTGGGGTTCCGGGTTTAGCACCATCCCGTGGGGTGCAGTAATCTCACGCACCTCGTATTTACCGAGATAGAGTTCACGGCTCACGGCTGTACCGTTTTCATCGGTTGTAACGGTGTCTACAACATTGCCCTTCTGATTTCGGACAGTGCCGTCCGGCGTGATAATATCCTCTGCGGCGATGATCTCATAGACCGCACCGGGGAGTCCACGCTTTTCATACTGCGGCTGATAGATGGCGGGCAGTTCGTTTCCGCTTTCATCTACGCCGCCGATGACGGAAACGCCGAAGAACACCTCGCCGGTTTTTTCCACGGTGATGGTGCCTTTCTGTGCCATATTGGGCTTATCCACTTTTACTACCGTAACCCCGCTTTCTTCTGTGGAATTGTCCTCCGTGACATCGAAGTACACAGGCGTTTCGTCGAGGACATAGCCGTAGGGAGCCTGTACCTCGACAATAGAGTACCCCTTTCCAAAGGGCAGCTTTTCCGGCGTAACAAGAGAACCTTCTGCATTGGTGTAGAACACATCAATGGTGGTGGGCGTCGGGTAAGTGAAGGTCATTGTTACGGGGTTGCCGTCCGGGTCATAAATCTTGAAGCCTGCACCGGCGTAAGGGATGGTCTTGCCGGTTTCTGCGTCCTGCTTCACGATCTTGATGAAGCTGTTAAAAGGTGCATTGTTGATAAGGTAGCGATAAGTCGCCCCATTCTGAGAAATGAACACATCAAAGTCGGGCATCAGTTCGCTGCCCTCCCAGCCGGATACCTGATGGACGGTGTAGATGCCGTAAGGCATATCCTTTGTCTGAGCAAAGCCGATTTCATCACAGGTAAGATAATCACGCTCGGTGTCCTCGGCAACCTCGTAGCTGCCTGCGGCTTTCAGGTACACAGCAAACTCTGCACCGCTTTCGGGTGTTTCGATCTGCGTTTCGCCGTTATCGGTGTGCTTGATGATGGCGATATTGCCCTTTGCGACCTGCTCGGTCACATCATTTGCCGTCTGATTATGCTCCACGGTATAAAGCTGCGGCTCTGCACCGACCTTATGAACGGTGGTATCAAGCAGATAACCCTCGGAGGGTGTGATTTCTCGCACCGTCCAGTCGTTATCGCAGATATACTCCTTGGTTACGAACTGCCCGTTTTTGTCGGTGGTGTAGGTATCAACAAGTGTTTCGCCCTTATAGATGCCATAAACAGCCCCGGCAAGAGAAGCATCACCCTGCGCCGTGCCGTTTTCAGCGTCGCTCTTGGTAACGGTCACGGAAAACTTCTTCAAAATATTGAGGAAGCTGCGGTTCGTGACTTCGTTCCAGTTGATAGGCGCAGACTGCGCTTCGGGAACAACATAGCGAACGGCAGTGTCCACTTCCTCCACGGTATAGGGGATGGAACCGGAAATGAGGACATCTTCAAAGGTCGCCACGCCGTTTGCATCGGTTACGGCATACTCGTCCACGGCAATGCCGGAGAGTGAAGTTCCGTAAAGGTGGAAGGTCACACCCTCGTTGAGATTGTCCTCCGAAGACTTCACGATCTGCAAATCTCCACGCTTGAGCTTGTTGTTGAAGTTTACGGTAGAAACCTGACCGGAAACCACCGTCACACGGCGAGACTCCTGCGGCTCATACTTGTCGTAATCCATCTCGGTCACGGTGTAAACGCCGGGCATTAGGTTGTCGATCTGAATTTCGCCACTGGAGTTGGTCTTGACTGTCTGATTGATGCCGTTACCGGTGACGGTAAAGGTGAGGTTATCCACCTTGCCGTCCTCCGAAGTCTTGACGATCTTAGCAGCGCCGTAGGACACCTTCAGATTGAGGAATGCCTGCACCGGGTCATTAACCTCTTGAGCATAGCTGACAACATCCTGAATACCGCCTCCGGGAGCGTATCTCCCATCCGTCCAAGTAATGATACCTCGGCGGGTTGAACCGACCTTATTGGCGGTAATTCTTACGCTGTCAGAAGGAGCATCCGTTGCTGTGATAATGAGCTGGTTTCCGTTGACGCTGAAAGAAATGCCATCCTCATTAGCGGAAAAGCTGTAATCGGAAAGCACTCGGTTGTGGTCTGTCAGGGTAGCGGTGTAACTGCTACCGTCCCATTCCAACTCCACGCTCTGCGCTCTGTTCGGGTTTTTTGACATAAAGCTGGGGATGGCAGAGTGACGCTGAACGCTTGCTTCAATACTGTCATAGTAATCGCAAAACAGGTCATACAGCGGATGGGCAGTGCTGATAACGCCCTTAACAGCATCGTAGCTACCGGGGCTTACATAATCGAAGTCCTCGTCACGCTCACCGACAACGGTTTCCCAAATGAGAACCTGTGTTGCCATAGCTTCCGCCAGCGTTGCGGCATCAGCAGGGTTCTGTGAACGCCACGAGGTGCTGATGGGTCCCGTGTAACCGTATTGCATAATACGCCCGATGAATAGCTTTATATCGTAGGGAGAAATGGTGCTGTTGATGTCTGAGGGCAGGTTGTCCCAAAAGGTTTCGTCCTTACTGGCATAAGTGTCGCCGGTATCCTGCTGTACTCCCGGCTCAATGCAGTAACAGATGTTACCGTCATACGAGTGCATTGCTCGAATGGTAGTGTACTTGGACTCACCGGAATGCCAGCCGTTCATATACCGGAGATTGGGATGCCCCCAAGTACCGCTGTAATCAATATTAGCATCGCCGCTTCTCGGAAAAGAAACAAGGTAGACCTCTGCTCTCTCTCCTGCGGCATAGGCAGTAGTTGTGCCGATCCCCACAAGGGCTGTCAGGCACATCACGAGGGAAAGCAGTCCCGCCATCCCTCGCTTGAAAAAGTTCTTTTTCATTTTGTTTGTTACCTCCTTGGAAATAAAAAACGCACCGTGCAATGACGATGCGTTTCGGGTGAAATGTGTTTTGTTGTTATGCGTAGCCGATATAGATTTCATAAGAGCCACTTCCGGTCTGCTCATACCAAATCCACACATCGGTGATTTCGTCGTCCTTGGCATATCGGTCGAGATAGCCACGAATATCCCGTTCGGTGTATTTGCATTTTTCACCTGCTGCGATGGGGTTATCCCAGCAATACACGGCTCCTCTGTCAAGCGCAAGTCCGATGCTCTCAGCGTAGCTCTTGGCAAAGCTGATCCAGTAGTCAATGCCAAAGACCGGCTCAGTAGGTTCTTCTTTCGGTGGTTCCGGTGGCGTCGATTCCTCAGTTGCCGGAGGTGTGGGCTGTTCTTTTTCTGTCGGGGCAGCGGTTTCCGGTCGGCGTTCGGACTCGTCTGTTTTCTTTTCAGGTTCGCTCGGCTGTGGCAGCACTGCCGTGCTGTGGTCAGCCTGATCGGGAACCTCTGTTGGTTGGGTGGCACTTTCCGATACGCTTGCCGGGAACTCTGCGGCACGGCTATCCGTTTGCGATTCTGTGCTTTGGGGACGGTCAACCTCCGTTTTCTTTTCTGCCTGAGCCGTTTCTGATTCGCTGGGGACGATGTTACTGTCCGAAGAAGAAATGGGGTCAGGCGTTTCTGCAATATGCGAGGAGTTGTTGCATCCCGTAGTCAGACACAGAAATACGGCGAGCATAATAACTGCGATTTTGGATTTCATACGCTTCACTCCCTTCGACAACATTCTACCCGATGAGAACTGCTCCGACAAAGGTGCGTTTTGAATCGTAACTTTTCATCATACCGCCAAAACGCAGTTTTCCGAATTGTGCGAACTCCGTTTGCTCTTAGATTGATTTAGCTTAGAGAGATAGAGATAAATCAGGAGATAGTTTATTTCGGTTAGTCTGGTAGTTCTCAGGGGTTGGAGTGTGAGGAAGGGGACAGCAGGAAACATACTCCGTGTACCTATCGGCTGTCACGCTCTGCCCGCTGACGAAGAAAGCGACTGTAATGCTCCAGTGCTTTGACCACATAATCCTCCGTTTGGCTTACGGGGATATTTTTCGGGATCAGGCTTCGCACCTTGTCCCCACGCAGGACGATCTTCTCACGCTGGTTTGGCTTTTCCTCGCCCATAATGGCGGACACCACCTCCGGCGTGAGCTTTCCATCTGTGAAGAACTTCCGCATACGAATGGTCTGATCGTGGGACGGGGTGCATTGGTTCAGGTCGATTTCATCAACCACCGCCCGCTGGCTGTCCTCGTCCAAATAGGAAAGCTCCACCGCAGGACGCATTTTAATTTTGCCTTCGTCCACAAGGTCGAGCAGTTCAGGCACAAGGTTTGTCAGACGGATATAGCGATGAATTTGATTTCTGCTATCGCCGGTTTCTTCTGTTATGGCTTCAGAACTTCTATCAAACTTTGTCCCCACTGGGGACGAAGTTAAATCTGAACGCTGTCCTTGCCGCTTCATCGCTTCCAGCCGCATTTTATAGGCAAATGCCTTTTCTGAGGGAAGTATCTGCGACCGCTGGTAATTGCTTTCCACCATAAGGACGGTGGCGGCGTCACGGTCAAGGTCTACGACCTCGCAGCGAAGTGCTTCAAATCCGGCAAGTTCACAAGCCCGTTTTCGCCTGTGACCGGAAATCAGCTCGTATCTGCCGTCCTCTTTTTGACGGACGGTAGCCGGTGTAATGACTCCTCGCTCCTTGACACTCTCCACAAGCTGTATCATATCCTCGTCGTCCCGCACCTTAAATGGGTGGTCTGGAAAATCGTCGATCAGCTCAAGGGGAATATCTCGGATTTTACTGAGCCTGGCATCGTCCCGAAGCTCCTGTGTAGAAAACAGGTCATCGAGCGTCGGCAGAGTGAAGTCGCTCTTTCTTCCTGCCATCGGCAGACACCTCCTTTGCGAACTCAGCATAAGCCTTTGCAACAGGACTGCTCGGCTCATACTTGTAGATGCTTACGCCCTTGGAAGCAACCTCTGCGGCTTTCACTGCCATAGGAATGGAGGAACGGTATATCTTAATAACGCTCCCAAAGTTCTTTCGCAGTGCGTCGGCAGTGCTTTTGGCGAGGTTGGTGCGGTTATCTACGATGTTCAATAGGATACCGTCGATTCGCAGGCTCGGATTGATGTACTGCCTGACCTTTCCAATGGTCTGCATCAGTTGGGTCATTCCCTTTGCCGGAAGATATTGCGCCTGCACGGGAATGATTACGCTATCTGCCGCCGCCAAAGCATTCAAAGTTACCATACCGAGCGAAGGCATACAATCAATCAGTACATAGTCATAATTGTCTTTGACCTTGCTCAGATAGCTTCTCAGAATGGTTTCACGGCTCATTGCGGTGACAAGCATCATTTCCATAGCGGACAGCTCGATGTTGGCAGGGAGCAGATCGACATTTTCCTCGTGACGCAGAATACCGCTTTGCGGGTCTGAATGATCCTCACGGATAACCCCGGATAGCTTATCGGTAATGGTCGTCGTAAGGCTGTCATTATCTCGCCATCCAAGGCAAGTCGTGAGATCGCCCTGCGGGTCGGCATCTACAAGGAGTACCTTCTTACCGAGTCGTGCAAGACCGACACCCAAATTGACCGTTGTGGTCGTTTTGCCTGTGCCGCCTTTCTGATTGCAGATAGCAATGGTTTTACAGTTTGGCATTTCGCTTTTCCTCCTTCTTGTTAGATTTGGATCGCTTGATCCACCAAAACACAGGAAGCGGAGTCCTGTGCTTTGGTGGTCGCATTTAACTCGATCTCATCCCCCAAATGCGTAAAAGGAAATCAACAGGCGTTCGGCTGCTGACCGAACTCATAGGAATCTCACCTCTGCCGGGTACTCCGCCAGCCCCATAGGGAAGTATCATTGTCCCTGAATCGTTTCATCGCCTTATCCGTAGCAAGCGGATATTTCAGAATGGTTCGGAATCGCTACCAACCTTGCTTTCCGTGATAACCCTTGTGGGCAGGAAGTTCGTGGCGCACCTTCATCCGGCTGGGGCTTTCACCCCCGATCAGGAATGTACCTATTGAATGTGTATTCGATTTTCAAGGTTCGTGAGGTTTTCGCCCTCACTAACCAACTGGGAAATTTTTTTCGATTTGAACGAACCAAATTTGGATTTTTTCAAAAAAATTTTTCTGACCGCCTTTCAGGGACAAAAAGCCCCTATCACATCACGAGGATGTAATAGGGGCAGAAATAGAAAAAGCCCGCTGACCGAAATCAGCGGGCTTAAATCATATGAACTTATCGTATGCTATCGGAACTTGTCTGAAATCGCAGAATTTCAAACGCATTTTTGGCGTAAGCTCGGAGTAAATTGGCGTAAGTTGTGGCGTAAGCACCGACAATTTAGGGGCAATCAATAGAGCTTTGCGCCTGCCGGAATGTGAGGATCGACCATCAGCAAATGCAACTTTTCTTCACCGTTTTCGTGATGCACGGCGGAGATCAACATACCGCAGGAGTCGATACCCATCATCGCTCTCGGAGGCAGATTGGTGATTGCAATGCAGGTCTTACCGACCAATTCTACCGGCTCATAATATTCGTGAATACCACTCAAAATGACCCTATCTACGCCGGTTCCGTCG